>Ga0196970_1000061_pt1 | contig 174062 bp, 139 predicted proteins | sample S1v_513CmetaG_FD_148672 | JGI IMG/M metagenome (GOLD analysis project Ga0196970, IMG submission 148672) | Soil microbial communities from Anza Borrego desert, Southern California, United States - S1+v_5-13C | ecosystem: Environmental > Terrestrial > Soil > Desert | place: USA: California... | reverse complement strand
GTCACCAGTGTCGGCGGCGACCATCATGACCGAGGCCATGGCTGCACCCATGGAGGGAATGACGAGCAGGACATAGAGGATCGTCAGGGCGATCAGGCCCCCGAGGTTCTTCTTGCCGGTGGGAGGCGGCGGCACATAGGGGGTGGGCGGTTGGGGCGGAAACTGCTGCAAGGGGCTCCCTCCTGTCTCTCAGTTACGGCAACTAGTTCGAGTAGGCGAGAGGTACTTCCTGCAGGAAGCTTTGAAGCAAGGGGCGAAGCGTGACGAATGAGAAGGAGTGATCACCCATGCGGATCCTGGTAGCGCCCGATTCGTTTAAGGGTTCGCTGACCGCCGCCGCGGCGGCAGAGGCTATGGGGCGCGGGATCCGGACAGCCCTGCCCGGGGCGGAGGTCCACCTGCTGCCCATGGCCGACGGCGGCGAGGGCACGGTAGATGCCCTGGTTACCGCCACCGGCGGCAGGCGAATCGAGTCGACGGTGACCGGGCCTCTCGGCGAGCCGGTGCTCGCACCCTGGGGCCTCCTGGGCGACGGCAGCACCGCCGTGATCGAAATGGCCGCGGCGTCTGGCCTGCTGCTGGTGCCGCCGGAGCGGCGGGACCCACGAATCACCACCACCTACGGCACCGGGGAGCTGATCCGGCTGGCCCTGGACCGGGGCGTGAGGCGGATTGTGATCGGCATTGGCGGCAGCGCCACGAACGATGGCGGGGCCGGCATGCTCCAGGCGCTGGGCGGGAGCCTCCTGCAGGCCGATGGCCGCCCCGTGGAGCGGGGTGGGGCGGGGCTGCTGGGCCTTGACCGCATCGATATGAGTGGATTGGACCGGCGACTGGCCGGTGTGGAGCTACTGGTCGCCTGCGATGTGACCAACCCGCTGACCGGGCCGCAGGGCGCATCTGCAATCTATGGACCGCAGAAGGGGGCCACCCCGGCCATGGTCGCCCTGCTGGACCAGGCGCTGAGCCGCCTGGCGGACACGATGGCCCGGGATCTCGGGCGAGATGTGCGGGACCGGCCTGGTGCCGGAGCGGCGGGCGGTCTCGGCGCCGGGCTGATCGGCTTCCTGGGGGCAGCCCTGCGACCGGGCATCGACCTGGTGGCGGAGGCGACCGGGCTGGATCAGCGATTGGCTGGGGCCGATCTGGTCCTGACCGGGGAGGGGCGGACCGACGGCCAGACGCTGTCGGGCAAGGTGCCGCTGGGGATCGCCCGGCGGGCGGCGTCGCACCGGGTTCCCGTGATCGTGCTCTCGGGCGCAATCACGGCAGATGCCGCCGCCCTCCACGACCAGGGGATCACCGCTCTGTTCGCCATCGCCAACGGCCCGCTCAGCCTGGAGCAGGCCATGGCTGGGGCGGCGGAACTGCTGGAGCAGGCTGCGGCGGAGGTGGTCCGCCTGTTTGCCGCGGGTCGACGCCAGGGACCCCGGACCGATTAGGGAGGAGAGAGACGGTGCGTCGAACCTTGCGACAGCTGCTTCGCTGGGATCCGCGGGAGCACCAGATCCTGCTGTTCAGCCTGCTGAAGTGGACCCTCCTCGGGTCGCTGGTGGGCGTTATGACGGGGTCGGCATCCGCCCTCTTCCTGTGGAGCCTGGACTACGTGACCCGGAGGCGCGAGGCGAACCCCTGGCTGCTCTTTCTCCTGCCGGTCGGCGGTATCGCCGTGGGGTGGCTCTACCACCGCTTCGGCGCCCTGGCTGGACGGGGCAACAACCTGATCCTGGACCAGTTGCACGGAGCGGGGGAGCGCGTCCCGCTGCGCATGGCCCCCATGGTCCTCGTGGGCACCCTGGTCACACACCTGCTAGGCGGGTCAGCCGGTCGGGAGGGCACAGCGGTGCAGATGGGCGGCAGCCTTGCGGACACCTTTGCCCAGTGGATCCGGTTGAAGCCCGACGACCGGCGGCTCCTGCTCATGAGCGGCATGGCTGGCGGGTTCGCCAGCGTCTTCGGCACGCCGTTGGCCGGGACGATCTTCGGGGTCGAGGTGATCCGCACCGGCAATATCCGGTACGACGGCCTCGTGCCCTGTCTCGTCGCGGCCCTGGTCGGCAACCAGGTGACCGAGGCCTGGGGGGTCCACCATGCGCACTACGCGTTGGGGGCGGTGCCCGAGTTCTCTGTCGCCCTCTTGCTGAAGGTCGCCCTGGCAGGGCTCGCCTTCGGCCTGGCTGCCCTCCTGTTCGCTGAGCTGGTCCACCTCATGAAGGGGCTGTTCGGGGCGCTGATCCCCTCGCAGGTGCTCCGTCCGGCGGTGGGCGGGCTCATTGTGGTGGCCCTGGTCTACCTGGTGGGGACCCGCACCTATATCGGCCTGGGTGTGCCCATGATCCGGGCCGCCTTTGAGGGTCCGGTTCCATCCGCCGCCTTTCTCTGGAAGAGCCTGTTTACCGCAATCACCCTCGGGGCAGGGTTTCAGGGTGGGGAGGTAACCCCGCTCTTCTTTGTGGGGGCCACCCTCGGGAACCTCCTGGGGCGCCTGCTGGCGCTCCCCACGCCGTTCATGGCCGGGCTAGGCTTTGTGGCCGTCTTCGCAGGCGCGGCGAACACCCCCCTGGCCTGCATGGTCATGGGGGTGGAGCTTTTCGGCCACGAGGCCCTGCCGTATCTTGGCCTGGCCTGCATTTTCGCCTATGTCTTCTCCGGCCACCGCGGGATCTACAGCTCGCAGCGGGTCGGTGTCGCAAAGAGCAAGTCGCTGCCGGTCCCCGAGTCGGCCACCCTCGCGGCCATCCACCGCGACCGGAAATCGATTCTGCCCGACTGGGAGTAGGGCGCAGGGGCACGGGCGAGGCCGGAGCAGGTGGAGTCGCATCTACGGATCCGCCACGGCTGAACGACATCGGCCAGGGCGTAGAGCATAATCGATTCGGCCCTTTGCATGAATCAGACCTGATGACCAGACCGGACCTAGAGGGGAACGGCTTGCAGCAACTGCTCTATGTAGTAATCCTGCTGAAAGTACCTGGTCTCCACCGTCACAGGTACCTTCTGCTCGACCATCTCCAGCGCTTCCCGTGGGGCGAGCAGGTCATACCGCGGGTGGTAGACCTCGGTCCAGGGCGGCATTCCGGGGCTGCCGTGCGGGGCGATCGGTGTGGCACCCAGCAAGTGGGCCTCGTAGAGGGCCAGGGTAAGGCTACCGCCCGTGGTGGTCGAGATCGCCGCCTGGGCGCGAGCCAGGAGCCGGTAGTACTCCTCCTGCGGTAGTCGGCCCACCTGCAGCCCCATCTCCCGCCAAAGGTCGACCGGGTAGTAGGAGAGCGGGTCGATCGGCGAGGCAATGAAGACCTGGTAGCCCCGCTCCAGCAGTTCAAAGCCGAGGCGAGCCGAGAGGTACGGCTGGTAGAACTCGTTCAGCCGCCCGGGGAAGACGACCAGCCTCTCCCGCTGGGCAGTGGGCTTGACCCGATCGATCACCTGGTTGATCAGGGTGTGATCATAGGGGAAGCCGGTCACCACCACCTGGACGGGCGAGCCCTTGGGCAGGTAGCGCTCTGCCCACGGTACCATGGAAGGGTTGGTCACCAGGATCGTCTTCAGCGAGGGGTGGCGGTAGACCCAGAGGTCGCCTGGGTCGTAGGCATTGGTGAAGGGGTTCCATATGTCGTGTTCATGAATGATCACATGCTCTGGCGGGACCGTCGCCTCCAGCAACTGCTTCTGCACGGTATACCGGGTGAAGAAGACCGGCCCCGCAGGGCGTTCGGGCATTCGGCTACTCCACTGGCTGTCCACCCCGGCCCGATCCAGGGCGGTGCGAAGACCGCTCAGGTAGTTTGGGTACCAGGTTGTCGTCTCGTCGGGATCGTAGACCACGTGCAACATACGGCTGGCCCTCCCCAAAGGTCGTTGCTGATTGGTTATCCATCCCCTCGGCCCGCACCTCCCCGCGATGCACAAGTAACCGCAACTTCCTCATGTAGGAATCCTGTAATCCCAGAGTAATCCACTATCATACAGGATTTGGAGGTGCGGCGCCGAAGCTAGGAAGCTTGTCGGGACAATACGGAGGTCATTATTCCCAACCAGAAAGGAGACGGGTCCTTTGCGCATCGGTCTACTGCAGAAACTCACAGCAGCCTTTCTACTCATTGCTCTCCTAGCCGGTGGTGCTGGACTCTACGTTGTCTACCAGTTGGACCAGGTTGACAGGGCATTCCGAGAGGTCGTCGATTACCACGACGCTGCGGCCTTGGAGGCTCACAACATGCAGGTGGCGATCATCAGCCAGTCGGCGTCGATCCGAGGGCTCCTCTTGATTCATCTGCCCGAACGGGTAACGCAGTATGAGAAGGCGGCAGAGGATTTCCAGGTGGCGATTGACGCATTCCTTCGGCTGGCGAACGACCCGACCATGGAAGAGAAAGCGAATCAGTTACTGCAGTGGAACAATGAGTACGCTGTCGTGGTCCAGCAGGTAGTCGCCCTGGAGCATCAGGGGAGGACCGACGAAGCTGTGGACCTGCATAACCGCAAGGGTGTGCCGATCATCGATCAGATCGTGCCGGCGGCAAACAGTCTGGCTACCGAGTATGAGGTGCGCGCAGAGAATGCAGCGAAAGCGGCAGATGAACTGGCGCAGACCTCTGAGATCATCAGCCTCACTGTGATCGCGCTGAGCCTGGTCGTTGCCGTCGTGTTGGGGGTGTATCTGGCCCGTACAATCGCTACCGCTGTGCGCCAGGTCGCCGCTGTAGCCCTGAAGGTGGCGGATGGTGACCTGCGGGTGGAGCAGGTCCGCGTGCGCTCCAATGACGAGGTGGGTGACCTCGGTCACGCCATGAACAAGATGCTCGCCTCCTTGCAGGCGCTGATCGCCGGTGTCTCCCAGTCGACACGCGCAGTCTCTGGCGCAGCGGCAGAGCTCTCTGAGGCCTCCGGACAGGCCTCTCAGGCCTCGGGCCAGGTGGCCACCGCTGTCACCCAGGTCGCCGGCGGCGCCGCGCGCCAGGCGGAGGCGAGCACCGGGGTGAACCGGAGCATCGCACAGCTTCAGCAGGCGATCGAGCAGGTTGCCGCCGGGTCGGAGCGCACCTCGGCCGATGTGCAGAAGGCGGTCAAGGACCTGGAGGAGATGATCACAGAGGTCGACGGGGTGACCCAGGCGGCCACAGCCAACGCCGAGGCGGCCGCACAGGCCGCCACGGTCGCGGGCGATGGCGCCCACGCTGTGGAGCAGACGATCGCCGGCATGGGCCGGATTAGGCAGGCAGTGGGCAACTCCGCAGGGCAGATGCGCCAACTGGCCACCCTGTCCGAGCAGATCGGGGAGATAACCACCACGATCTCCGAGATCGCCGATCAGACCAACCTGTTGGCGCTTAACGCCGCGATCGAGGCGGCCCGGGCCGGCGAGCATGGCAGGGGGTTTGCCGTCGTGGCCGACGAGGTCCGGAAGCTGGCGGAGCGGGCTGCACGCTCCTCTGGCGAGATCGCACGCCTGATCGAGTCGATCCAGGGCGGGACTCGCCAGGCTGTCCAGGCCATGGACGCTGGTAGCGCTGAGGTGGAGGCGGGGGTGCATCTCGCGACAGAGGCGGGGCGCATTCTCGAGCAGATCCGTGCCGGCACCACGCAGAGCGCCGCTGTGGTCCGCCAGATCGCCGAGTCGGCACAGTCCATGCGCACCAGCGCCGGGAAGGTCGCCACTGCCTTTGAGGGGATCGCCGCCGTGACCGAGGAGAACACCGCCTCCAGTGAGGAGATGGCCGCCAGCGCTACCGAGGTGACCCGGTCGGTGAACGAGATCGCCTCAATCGCACAGGAGAACGCCGCCGTGGCGGAGGAGGTCTCCGCTTCGACGGAAGAGGTTACCGCCTCTGCCCAGGAGGTCTCGTCCGCGGCGCGGGAGTTGCAGCAGATTGCCGATCGACTGGCCGAACAAGTGGCAAGGTTCCAGATCCAGGCCTGAACCGTGCCTGTGAGGTGTGGGGGCTCGTCCAAAGGGCGAGTCCCCACGCCATTTACAAGGAGGGTTTCGGTTTGCGGTTGCTCACCAGCCAAACCTTTGATTCCGCTTTGAGCGAGAACCCTAACCTGATTATCAAGTTCGCGGCCGATTGGTGCCCCGACTGCCGACGGATTGAGAAGGCCTATGAGAGCTTTGGGGAGCAGTTCCCCGGCTTCGCCTTCGCCGAGGTGGACACGGTGCAGAGCCGTGACTTGGCCGAGCGATTTGACGTAAAGGGGATCCCCACCCTGCTGGTCTTTCAGAACGGGCAGATGGTGGACAGGCTCTACAGCCGGGACGCCAAGACGGTCAAGCAGGTGGAGGAGTTCGTCGCCCGCCAGCTGATTCCGCTAGGTTGACGCCACAGGGGCTGCATACGGATAGTCTGCGTGGCGCAAGGCATATTCAAACACTTCAATATCGGGCATGGAGCGGCTACGGGCAATCTGGATCGCAGCCTCACGATCATACGCAACTCGCCGTATCTGGACTGCCATGTCGGTGCGATCCATGTCGATGATGACGTAACTCGGCCGGGGATCGCCATCGAACGGGAGGCCTACACTGCCGGTGTTGACGACGGTGAAGCCCTTGGCTGATCGGACAAAGGCGTGGTGCATGTGGCCGAAGAGCACCAGCGCTGATCGCTCGCCCTGGCGCAGCTTGCCCAGTTCCTCAACCGGTGCCCAGGGCCACGTATACTGGCCGAGGGAACCAGGGGCAGCGTGGTATAGCTCAATGCCTTGACCTTCGATCTGGGTGGAGAATTCCACAGGCAGGTTGCTCAGCCAGAGCTGGTCGGTCTGGGGTAGCTCGGCACAGGTGAACTCGAAGTCACGTAGCATGAGTTCGTCTTTGTACGTCTTCGGACTCCAAGTGGGTCCAGGCCAGCGAGTGAACCGGTGGTCAAAGTTCCCCCGAACCGTAACCAGCGGGTTCAAGGCTCGCAGCATGTCGACGCACTCTTTCGGCTGCGGACCCCGCATGACGATGTCGCCCAGGCAGAGAATCGCATCGGGTGATTGGCGCCGCAGGTCGTTGATCACTGCTTCAAAGGCCACGGCGTTGCCGTGTATGTCAGAAATGGCCGCCAATCTCAAGGGGTGCAACCTCCCAATCTGGTTTCGCACGCTGCGCATGGCGCGGTTGGCGCTACAGGACCATTGTATCGAACTCTTGTTCGCATTGCAACGCCTAATAGGAAGCCCCGCCCTCTTCGCAGGAAGATGGCGGGGCGCTCTGTTCATGCTGATCCGCTTCTTGCCCCGACTCCTACCGGCCCCGGAAGCGCTCCACATAGGCGGGGAAGTCGATTGTCTCGCCTGTCAACCGGCTCTCCTCTGCAGCGAAGGCCAGCAGGTGCGTCTGGGCCGAAACCTGGGCCGGGGAGAGGTTCAGGCCGCTCTCCTTCGTCTGGAGTTGCTGCACGAACGCCCGCATGAGAGCCGTGTCACCGCCATTGTGCCCACCGGGCAGAAGCTCAGGCCGGACCACCGTCTGTCGGCCCAGGAAATCGTTGATCTCGATCTCGTTTCTGTCCATGTGGATTCGCATCTCGCCCCGTGTGCCGAAGAGCTTGGCTGTGCGGGTCGTCTCCTTGGTGAAGCCGATCATTGAGAAGGAGACCGTCGCCCCGTTCTTATAGACCAGGTTGACCACCTGATGGTCGACCACATCGTTGTCGCTCCGGTAGACGCAGCGCCCGTAGGGGCCATGCTGCAGGGCCTTCAGGATCGCCTCCGGCGACTGATCCTGCGACACGTGCCACTTCACCCAGTCCGGGCCATTGCCCATGTAGATCCGCAGGGCGCTGTAAGGGCAGTCGGCCTCGGCCGGACAACCGTCGGTGCACCGGGCTGTCGCCCCAGCCGGGGCATTCTCTGGCCTGAAGTGCATGAGTGAGCCGAACGAGGAGAGCTGCACGCACTCATCGCCCACCAGCCAGTGGATCAGGTCCAGGTCATGGCAGGACTTTGCCAGGATCATGGGGCTGCTCTGGTCGCTGCGACGCCAGTTGCCCCGCACGTAGGAGTGGGCCACATGGTACCAGCCCACGTTCTCCGTCCACTGCACCGAGACCAGTTGGCCAATGATCCCCGACTCCAGCAGCCCCTTTACCGCCTGCATGAACGGGGTGTAGCGGAGCACGTGGCAGACCATGAGCGTCCGACCGTAGCGCTCCGCCGCCTCGGCGATCGCCATGACCTCGGCGGGCTCGGGGGACATCGGCTTCTCCAGCAGCACGTCGTAGCCCAACTCCAACGCCCGTATGGCCGGGGTGGTGTGCATGCGGTCCTGGGTCGTGACAATGACCGCATCGACCGATGGACGGGCCGCCAGCAACTCCTCCCAGGAGGTATAGCGCCCCTCCGGCCCGATCCGGTGCCGATCGGCGTAGGCGCTCAGCCGTTCAGGATTCGGGTCGGCCACCGCCGTTACCGCACCGGACTGCGGGAAGCGCAACAGATACTCGCCGTATGTATTCCCCCGCCCTCCGGCGCCCAGAACTGCGAACTTTAGCGGAGCCATGAGACCATCTCCCCTGATATCGCTTATTCCCTGAGAGTATATACGTAGAGTGTCAGAATGAGTAGGGGCAATCGGTTCATCCGATGCGGAGAAACTCGTTGACCGCACTATCGAACAATTTTGCCTTCCGCTACGTTTTTTATATAAACGGGGTGGAGGTGAATGTTATGGCTAGGCCCAGGAGGTTTCTCACATTGCTTGCGGGGCATAGGAGTCGGTTCGACAGCTTCCTGGAGATCGAGCGGAGCGACTCTGCCAACTTCCCGGGGGCAGCCCGCTTCACAGATGAGGAGGTGGAGAGCTTCTGGCTGGCAGCCCGCAGCCTGGACCTTATGAGCCACAGACAGATGGCTAAGGCCTTCAGCCGTGCGGGCATTGCCTATCCGCCGGAATATCACTTCAACGAGTACCGGCTCAGCCGCCACCTCCTACACCAGTGGGAGAACCCGGCCATTCGAGAGGCCTTCTTTCGTCACTTCCTGGCGGTCCAGGAGAACCCGCGCTTACGGCTGGCCGAAGCGCGCTCCCCACAGGAGCTTTACCCGACCTGCGACTACTGGTCGTCGCCAGCCTTTCTTCACCTGTTGCGGGTCAAGGGGTTGGGCCACCTGGTGGAGCCGATTGTCGAGAGCTTTAACCCCAAGCGCAGGGCACAGCATGAGGGGTTCATGCTCCACGCCAGGCGAATGCTCTTCCGCTTTGTCACCGACCCCGGCCCAGCGCAGGCCCGGTCCCGCTGGGAGCAGCAGAAGGTGAACCGGCTGATCCGGTTGCGGGAGGTGCAGTTGCGGTCAATGCGCCGCAACCTGCGCACCGTGAAGCGGGAGCACAAGGAGCTGCAGGCTCGGTTGCGCCAGCTGGCGAGGGCTGAGCACCCCGAGCTGCGTGCACTGGCCACCGAATGGGCCGATCTGCAAGCGCAGATCCGCACCGCCGAGCAGGCGCACCAGCGGGAGATGGAGCACCTGGCCGCCGCACACCAGGCGGAGTTGGCCCGGCTGCGGGCAGAGCAGGTGGAGCAGGGCGACACCTACCGGCGGGTGCTAGCCCTGCGGCATAGCTGGCTGAAGCCCATGGGAGGTGAGGCGCATGCCCCGCGGGAAGCCCGACCTGCGCTATGACTGGCTCCTCGGCTTTCCGGAGCTTGAGTGGGAGGAGATACGGGACTGGGTCCGGCAGCGCATGGCGGAGGACCCAGCGGCGGCGGAGATCCCGGATGATGAAGCCGAGGCGTTCTTCTGCGTCTCGTACCTGGTGCGTGGGGCCGATCCGGACACGCGGCGGGGATTTGCAACGCTTGCGGGCGTGCGGCATACGGCGAAGGGGGAGAAGTGGGTCCGCATGACCACGCTGGGTCTTCTCCGCAGGTGGAAGGAAGAGTACATGCGCGAGCGGTTGACACGGTCGATCCCGGACTACTCCTTTGGAGGCTTGCCATTCCCGTCCGACAACCCCGAGACGTGGACCGATGAGTTCATGCGGGCCTGCTACGACGACGAGCTCAATCTCGTCTGGCTAGTCCACCTGCGCAAGCGCCTGGGCCGGACAGAGGATATCCCCGAGTTCCTGAACACGGTGTCGCAGTGGGCGGCAGGCGAGTACCGACTCTGGCTGGATATCACCAAGCTCGCCATGCGCCGGATCCTTGCACCCCGAGTTGGGCCACCTGCGACGGCCGCAGCGGCGGCGCAGGCATCGATCGATGATATGCGGCAGAAGGGGCAGCAGGCCAGCCTGCTACGCCACGGGGTCCGGCGGCTGGAGCGGGATCGCAAGGCGCTCAGACAGCAGGCCCGCAGGGCTGAACGGGAGTCAGCCGAATTGATCAGCCAGGCCCGCGGCGACGTGGCGGCTGCGCGCCGGACCCTGAGGGAGCGGCCAGCCAGCTTCGAGCGGGAGCGAGCAGAGCGGGTGAAGCGGTTTGAGCAGGACCGGCAGATTCTCACCCAGCAGATTGACGGCGCCCGCCAGGGGTTTGTCCAGGCCATTTCGGCCCGGCGCTTCAGGGTGCTGGCCGGCCAACGAATCACGGTGACCGATGGGGGCCCGAATGAGCCCCTCTGCCGCCTCATGGTCGAGTCGCTGGGCGGAACCTACCTGCCGGAGGGCGGTGAGGTGACCCTCTCTGCTGCCGGCGGCCTGGCAGCGCTGGAGATGAGCCTGCGCAATCTGGCGCTGCGCCGGGTTCTGATCACCTGCGATGGTCTCTACCGCCGCAAGGAGGGCCGGTTCGGGGTGGCTGTCTCCGGCTTGCAGGTGCGGGTGGGCGACATGGTGATTCACGCCGGAACTGCGGTCACAAGCTGCGGCCCCCGAGCCGGGAGCCTCATGGCCGAGTACGGTGCCCTGGTCATGGCGCTGACCTGGCTGGAGCGCACGGGTCTGCCGGCTGGGGCGCAGGTCGAGATCCGCTCGGACTGCAAGTCCATGCTGAGCCGGTTGCGCCGGACCCGAAACGTGAAGGAGAAGGCCGGTTGCATGACCCTGGACGACATGGCCCGCCGGGCGCTGCGGCGTCTGGCGAAGGCACGGGTCTCGGTCACGCTGCGCTGGGTCCCACGCGAGGAGGTCGAGGCGGTGGACCGACTCTGTGACAAAGCGTACAGGGAGCTGCGCTGGTACCACCGGCGAGGGAGCGATCCACGGGTGCCGCTCAAGGCGTTCCTGGAGGCGCTCAGGGAGTGAAGATAGCGTGAACCCCCAGCGCCTCGCCCCGGTAGGCGGCCCGCTCCAGCCTGCGTCGGGCGGCAGCGGTTGCCTGGGATCGCCGCTCCGCATGCGGGTCTCGCAGCAGAAGATCTAGCGGGCCGTGCCGGTTCCGTTGCGCCACCCGGAGCCAGTCGGCCTCAACCAACCGCCGTACCGCCAGTTTCACCGGGTTGATACTCATGCCCACAAGGGTCGCCAGGGAGCGGTAACTGGTCGGGCCGAGGGGGTGGGCGAGGAGGAGCCGGGCATAGAGGAGCTTCTCCCGGGCGGTGAGGCGAGGGTCTGTCAGCAGGTCGGTGGGCACTCCAACCGTGGGGCCGGTGGGCGGGTCGCTGGTGCTCAGCAGGGCGAGCGCCCGCCGGACCGTGTGGCGTGAGAGCCCAGAGAGCGCCTGGAGCGTGCGGGGCGTTCGGTTGCCGCCCCCTGGGTGGTAGAGGAGCATGCCAGTCAGTTTCGCTGTAGCTGGCAGGGTGGGGTCGAGCATGTTCACGGCGTGGTCGCAAACCTCCCTTCGCAGACCAGAGGGAGATTCGCTGTTCGTACTGGCAATTCTTGTAAGTCATCCGCGATTGCATGGAACTGGCCCCACCCGGTGGATGGGGCCGTGCATTTTGTGACGCTCCATGCCTAAAATGGACTCTTCCAGGGTCGGAAACCGAGGGTTTTCCTGGTGGGCTTTGGGGTAGATGACGGTGTTATGCGGTCTCCAGGGCACGATGGTCCATTGCGATAGCTATATACTGTCTGCCTTTTCCTGGGGCTTCCCCTGCACAAGCCCGTTCTGCGTGCAAAAGCTGACGATCCGCTTGGGCAGGCGAGAGGCCCCCCTACGTGCGCGCGAGCCGGCGGAGCCCGTACATGACCCCCGTCTCCGCAGCGGCGCCGCCCGCCATGCCAGCCACGGCGATCGATGCCGCAGCAGCTGGCGACCCCGCCAGCCCGATCAGCAGCTTGACCAGGCCCACCGAGACAATCACCCCGGCAAACTTGGCAATGCCCACGGGGCGGGTGTTCCGGTCTACTAGCAGCATACCTTGCAGGTAGTCGCCCAGGGCAAAGATCAGGGGCCACGCCGCCATGACCCGAACCGAAGCCGCCAGCGGCCCCTGCAGGGCAGCGGGCACCTCAAAGGCGGAGACCAGCAGCGCAACGCCCAACTCTGTCGAGCCGAGCAGCAGGAGAAGGAGGCTGGCGATCAGGCCAGCCCCGAAGGCGAAGCGCAGGGTGCGCTTCTGCTCCCCAGGGAAGACCACCACCACCTGGTGCAGGACCTGCAACGGCCCCAGGAAGATAAAAAAGAGAATGTAGACAATGGTCAACGTCGCCAGCGCTGGCTCAGCGTGGGGGGTGCTGCCCACCGCCGCGTTGATCGCCGGGCGCCCCAGCGCATAGAGGAAGAACGATGCCGCCAGCGGCAGGAAGAAGCGAAGCACGCTCCTCGCCGTCAACTGCTCCGCCAGGGCGGCCGGCTGATCCTCCTGAGGGGGTGGCTCGTCTTCCGGAAGGGTCCGGAGGATTCGGCTCGAACCCACCCAGGCTACGATCCCTTCAATAAGAATGGCCGAGAGCAGCACCCCCGGCCCCGCCCAGAGGGGCGGAATCCAGCCCCACTGCACGGTGCCGTACGCCAGCAGGATCTGGAAGGGCAGCCGGATCACCATACCCGCCGTCATGTAGAGGGGCCGCTTCTGCCCGATCGTCACCCCCTGGTGCATGAACCGCCAGGTGCTGATCACGACGAGGAGCAGGTAGAGCTGAAAGACAGCCAGCGTGGGGGCCACAAGCGGGTCAGGCACGCGGAAGATCCCACGCAAGACCGGGCCGGACAGCGGGGTGAAGGCGACAAGCAACTCCAGGACGAGCGAGGAGAGGCCCATGACCCAGGAGATCAGCCGAATGATTCGCCACGAGCGCTGGCTTCTGACCAGGGTCATGGCGACCTGCCGGACGGCGATCACAGGGGCTTCGCTTAGCATGGCGACCCCCGACGCCAGAGCGTAGGCAGAGAGCACCACGGAAGCGTTCTCCATGCGGGTCAGGACCCAGGAGACAATCCCGTGCGATATGCCCACCAGAACCGCTGGCAGTGCAAGTGGCAGGTAGAATCGCAGGATCTTGGTCACGGCAGATGCATCACCTTTGCGTAAGAAGTAGCAGGCGCACCGCCTCGGCGACGCCGTCTTGATCGTTGGATGCCTCAAGCACCCGGCTGGCGGCCTCCTTCGCTTCAGGCACTGCGTTGGCCACCGCCACGCCCATGCCCGCCCAGCGAAGCATATCCAGGTCGTTCAGATGATCGCCCACGGCGACCACCTCGGCCTGCTCAACGCCCAGCAGCTGGGCGAGACGGGCCAGCCCGGTCGCCTTGTTCACCCCTGAGGCGGTCAGTTCGATATTGTCAGAGCCCGAGGCGGCAAGCTCTACCGGTAGGGCGGTCTCCTGTAGCTCCGCCCTGGCGGCGGCGAGGGTGCCGGGTAGCCGCTCCTGGCAGAAGAACTTGAGGCAGGGGCCGTGCTCCTTCAGGTGGGCCTCCACGTCGGGCACAAACCGAGGGCCGCCCAGGGTCCGGCTCAACCAGCGGACCAGCAGCCCCGCGGGGTAGAGCAGGTCACGCCACAGAATCGGCCAGCGCCGGGAGTGGACCCAGGGCTGAGGGTCTTCGGCCACGAGCCCTGTGGGGGTAAAGGCATGGAAGACCAGCCTGTGCTTGCGCAGAATCCGAATCAGCTCCCGGGTGGTCTCCGGGTCCATGGGGTCGGTGAAGAGCTGCCGGCCGGTCGGGTCATGGCCAATTGAGCCATTGGCGGAGACGACATAGGGGCGGAAGCCCATAGCCAGGCCGAAGACGCGCGCTGAATCATACCCGCGACCCGTGCAGATCGTGACATGCACGCCGCGAGCGGCGGCTTGCCGCAGGGCAGCGGCGTTGGCCCGGCTGATTGTCCGGCGAGAGTTTAGGAGGGTCCCGTCCATATCGGTCGCGAGTAGTCGATACACAGTCGCACCCCCAAGAGGTTAGGCCCCGGGGCCATCCCCCGGGGCCGTCTGTCAGCGGATCGCTTACTTCTTGGTGAACTGGGGCAGGAACTCGGCATTCTCCCGAATGATATCGTCCAGCAGGGCCTTGGCGACATCAAAATTGGGGATGAGCGGGTTGACCAACAGGGCCTGGAGGGCGGTATGGTAGTCGCCCGACACAGCGGCCTCGATCGTCAGCTGCTCGAAGGCCTTCATCTCCTGGAGGAGGCCACGGATCTGGAGCGGCACATGGCCCACGGTCAACGGCCTGGCGCCGAAGCCGCCCACCACAGCGTTGGTCTCGATCGCACAGTCATACGGCAGGTCGGCGATTGCGCCGTTGTTCCGCACGTTGACGACGTGCATGTCCATCTTGTTGTTGTGGATCGAGGCGATCAGGTTGCAGGCGGCATCGGAGTAGTAGGCGCCGCCACGGAGCATGAGCTGGGGCGGCTTGATCGCCAGCTTCTCGTCCTTGTACAGGTCGAACAGCTCCGCCTCCACCGCCTTGACCACCTCGGCACGGGTGCCCTTGCCGCCAGGAGCCGCGTCCTTCAGCTCCTCTTCGAGCATGTGCTCGGTCTTGTAGTAGTAGCGGTGGTAAGGGCAGGGCAGGAGCCGCAGGGTCTTCAGGAACTCCTCGCCCCAGGGCACGCCCTTGATATTCTTCATGGTGAAGGAGTCCGGATTGCCCCAGAGTTCCAGCGTCTTCTCGGTCACGTCCTTGCCCGAGACCCAGACCTTCAGCCCCCAGATCAGGTGGTTGAGGCCGGCGACCTCCACGAAAACCTCCTCGGGCTCCACCTCAAACAGCTTGGCAACCGCCATTTTCATGTTGACGGGGACGTTGCACAGGCCAATGGTGTCGATCTTGGAGTAGCGGAGAGCCGCCTCGGTCACCATGCCGGAAGGGTTGGTGAAGTTGACCAGCTTGGCGGTAGGGGCAAGCTCTGCCATGTCACGGGTGATATCCAGAATGACCGGGATCGTGCGCAGGGCCTTGGCGAAGCCGCCAGCGCCGTTTGTCTCCTGACCGATGGTTTTGTAGCGAAGGGGGATCCGCTCGTCGCGGGCCCGAGCGTCCAGCAGTCCAACACGGAACTGGGTGGTGACGAAGTCAGCGCCCTCAATCGCCCGGCGGCGGTCCATGGTCAGAATCACTTGGGTATCGAGTCCAGCCTTCTTCACCATGCGCTGGGCCAGAGCGCCCACGATCTCCAGTTTCTCCTTGCCGGCGGGGATATCCACCAGGTGGATCTCCGAGATCGGTAGCTCGTGGTGCCGCACAATGAAGCCCTCAATGATCTCCGGGGTGTAGCTGGAGCCGCCACCGATAATTGCGATCTTCAGACCGGACATGCAGGCGTCACTCTCCTTGTTGGTTACTTCCCAAGCTTGCGGTACAGGTCAACCAGCTCGCGAACGAGGTAGAGTTCAGACATGGACGACATGTAGTGGTCCTGGGCGTGCACCATGAGTAGCCTGACCGGAATCTCGTTCCCGGCGGCCTCCTGCTGGATCAGCCCTGTCTGAATATCGTGGGCCCTGGCCAGTTCGGCCTCGCCCTGAGCCAGGCGCTCGTCGGCTTCGTCAAAGCGCCCCTCCTTCGCTGCCTTGAGGGCATCTCGCCCCTCCGACCGGGCGTTTCCGCCGGCCAGGATCACCTGCATCGCAACCATTTCCATATCCATCGGCTCGGTCAAGTGGGATACCTCCTCGGATTGTCGTAAACGGGGTCAGGCTAGTCTGCTGCGACAGCAGAAGCCTCGGCGGCATCGGCCTCCTCCTGCTTGATCAGGGTGCGCTCGTAGACCTTGAAGAACGGGTAGTAGATCACGGTCGAGATCGCAGCGAGGATCAAGACGAGGACGGCGGCCCGCCAGTCGGCGGTACCGATCAGTGCCCCCAGCGGGGCCGGGGTGGTCCAGGGAACGGTGGCGAAGGCCCGGCCGACGAAGCCGAGGACGGTCGCGTAGTAGGCGATCACAGAGCAGATCACCTGGGAGAAGACAAACGGGATGAACAGGGTCGGGTTGAAGATCATCGGCATGCCGAAGATGATCGGCTCGTTGATATTGAAGAGGCCGGGGATCAGGGCGACCCTACCGATGCCCTTCAGGTGCGAGGACCGGGAGCGGAACAGGAGGAAGAGGAGGCCCAGGGTCGCACCGGAGCCACCGATGACGATGAAGAAGGACCAGAAGGCGGGAGTGAAGACGTAGGGCATCGCCTCGCCAGCGGCCTGAGCGGCGGCGTTGGCGGCCAGGTTCGACTCCTTGAACGGGTTGGCGATTGCACCGACGACGGAGGAGCCGTGAATGCCGACCGCCCAGAGCAACTGAGCCAGGAGGGCAACGAAGGCGATGCCGAACGGGCTGTCAACCGCGGCGATCAGGGGCTTGAAGAGGTTCATGATCATCTGCGGGACGGGGACGCCGGCCACGTTCTGAACCACCAGGGTGATCGGGTAGACGATCAGGACGAGGATGAAGGCCGGAACGAGCGCATCAAACGAGTTGGCGATTGCCGGTGGGACGCCGTCCGGCATTTTAATGGTGATGTTCTTCTTCTTCAGGAATCGGGTCACTTCAATCGCTACGATAAAAGCTAGGATTGCCGTGAAGATACCCTGTCCATCCAGGTACTTGGTGGGCATGAGGCGGCCGAGCTTGTCCACATTGACGGTCTGGGCGGACATGAGCAGGTAGGTCATGAGGGAGAGAATGGAGCCGTTGAGCGGGTTCATCTTGTAGGAGTTGGCCAGGCTATAGCCCATGGCGAGGACAGCGAAGATCGACATGAGCGCCATGGTCATATTGAAGGGCATGGAGAGGGCGACCTTATTGGCGGTGGCGAAGTCAAGCCAGAGCTTACCGAAGCCGGTCGCCGTCTTGCTGAACGGCGGGTTGGCGATGATCAGGGAGAGACCGCCGATCACGGTCAGCGGAATGGTGGCCACAACGCCGTCACGGATCGCCATAATGTGGCGCTGGGTGCCGACCTTGCTCATGACGGGCATGAGCTTCGTTTCAAGAATGTCAAAGAAGTTCATTGCGGGTGATGCCTCCTTACTTCTTGCTAGCGATGAGCTTGAGAGCGAAGTCGAGGACCTTCTCGCCGTTCATGGTGCCGTAGTCCATGGGATTGATCACGTCGAGCGGAATGCCCGCGCTCTCGGCGAGCGGGGTCCAGCCAGCCTTCTGGAAGCGAACCTGCGGGCCGAGCAGGATCACGTCCCAGTTCTTATAGATCTCGCTGAACTCCGGGGTGGCGTGGGCCTCAATGGTGACATCGAGGTTGCGGGCCGCAGCCGCCTTCTTCATCTTCTCAACCAGGTAGCTGGTGGACATGCCTGCAGCGCAAACGAGCAGAATCTTGGTCATGGGATCGTCCCCCTTCATGTGATTCGGTTCTGGACTTCCCCTCGATCCGCCAAACGGACGAGACTGACCTCCTACTAGAGCACGAGTCGTGCCAACGGGAGATCAGTCTCGTTACATGCTTGATTGCCGCGGGCTCCAGGGACCGGGGGAATACAGTGTATCGCCGGATATGCGATCGATACACCAGGAGCGATACAGAAGGTCAGCCAATCGGCCCGAGTGTATTGGTCATGATCTCGTGAATGCGGATCAGGTCCTCGGGCAGGAAGGTGACCTGGAAGGCCCTGGCCAGGGGGGCCAGGCAGCGTTGCACCCGCAGCATTTGCGGGTCAAGGGCTGTGGCGGTCTGGGACGCCGTGCGGTCGGCGGCTCGGCTCTCCACCACCAGTGCGAGGTGCATAAGCAGGCCGGCCTGAATATCGCCGGGCAGCTTAACGCCGTACTCGCCCTCCAGCGCTTCAACCACGGCGACCGCTTGTGGCAGGAGGGTGTGCGGGTTGGAGAAGCGGAAGTGCTCCGCCAGGCTCTCGGCCAGCGGTTCGGCAATCTGGCTGGGGCGTGGGTCGTCTGCCCGCAGCGGTGTCGCTGGGCCGCCGCCCGAATCGCCCCGGCCTTGCAGCAGCAGGTGGAGCCGGTCCTGGCCGGCGGGCGTAACGATCTCGGCGCTGGAAAGAAAGGGCACGCCCGGCAGATGCGGGTTGACGGGGCCGATTACCACAGCGGGCTTGCGACCGCCCAGCAGCGAGTGTAGCATGCGCTCCCCACCCGGCCCAGGTGTGATCGATGTGGTAATGATCTCCGCCGCCAGATCCCACTGACGGAGCGACTTCTCCACGATCTTTTTCAGCAGCAGGGCGTTGCCCTGCCCGGTGAAGCAGCAGGTGACGATCGTAGGCGGCAGCCGCCCCTCCTCGGACTTGGGCAGGAAGAGCCGTCGTTGCGCTTCGACCACGGCGTCGAAGACCTGGTCGAGGGTGGTCCCCGGCAGTTGGATCTGCTGGATCGCTTCAATCAAGAGGATCGTGCTAGCCATGGGGACCACACGCACCGCCACGCCGGTGGAGGTCTGCAGTTGGCCGGCCAGGAAGGCGAGTGAGCCCATGTCCACCAGCAGGAGGACCGCCTGGTGCTCCTCCTGCCGGACCCAGTCCGTCAGCCGGGCCAGGACGGTCTCCGGGCTCTGATCCAGGGGCATGTCCAGGGCGAGTACCCCGACCTGGCCCGCCAGGTGCTGGGCCACCTCTGCCATGCCCTCCGCGATCCCCTCGCCGTGACAGGCGACGGCGAGGCCGACCGCGGGCCGCTCGCTTTCGTTGCTAGCAGCGAGGAAGAGGGCGGTGTAGCCCACCTCGCCGGGGGGAAACCGGACCTGGAGGATGTTGGAGAGCAGCTTGACCATGCTGCCGGCGGCGGCATACTCCTGCGGATGCTTCGCTTCGATCGACTCCTGCGGCGGGTAGGGGACGGTGGTGTTCAGGGCAACCCGCTCAAGGGCTGCGCTTACATGGAGGGCCAGGCCGAAGACAACCCGCTGGGGCACCACCCGACGCAACTGCCCCTCGGCGAGGGCCACCGCCTGCTCGACCGCAGCGAGCACGCGCTTGTCCACCACGGCGGTCAACTCCTGGCGCCCGGCCTGATAGCGGCGCTGGACGGTGGTGAGGAAGTGCTGGAAGTGCGCCTCCAGGCTGGCGCCCAGGTGGGCCTGGATCGCTTCGGCGTCGTTGCCCCGCTGGGCCAGCCGGACGGTCTCCTGCTCCATGAACTCGTAGAAGTTGGGGAGGGCGGTGACTGGCTCGTCTGCCATGGCTTGCTGGGGGGTGGATTCGGGCTTCAGCAGCAGCCCTTTGGCGTGGGCCTGGAGCAACTCCTCCAGCTCGGTATTCCGGTGGCGCATGCCAGAGAGCTGGCGCTTCACGTGGTCGGGGAGCATCTCCAGACTGATTTCGATGGGGCTCTGCTGGTCGCTCAGGTACCGGAGGAACGCCTGGGCACAGGCGAGCTGAATGTCGCTGTTCAGCTGGCCGATATTGCCGGGGCAGTCGTAGAGCATGAGGCAGCGGAGTGACTCCGGGGGGATATTCAGGGGCTCGGCCATCTTGCGGGCCTCATCGTGAAAGGCGTGTTTGATGAACTTCAGCCGCTCCCGCAGGGTGCGATCGGCCAGGCCGGGCAGGTTGATCACCATGGGAATCCGGCGGGTGAAGGTGCGCAGCAGGCTGGAGTCGAGCCGCTCGGTGGTGGCGCAGACGATCAGGGTGCGGGCCTTCCGCTCTGCGTGCGACTCGCCCAGCCGGCGGAAGAGCCCCTTGTCGATCAGCCGGAAGAGCATCTCCTGCCCCTCGGGGACGAGCCGGTGGACCTCGTCAAGGAAGAGGATGCCGCCATCGGCCTGTTCCACGAGGCCGGTCTGGTCCCGCTCGGCCCCGGTGTAGGCCCCTTTGACCACGCCGAAGAGGTGGGCCAGCAGCAGTTGCGGGTTGTGGGCGTAGTCGGCGCAGTTGAAGGTGACGAGGCGACCATCTGGCTTGAGGACGGCGGACTGGGCGGCGAACTGGTACATGAGTTCGACCAGGCGGGATTTGCCGACGCCGGTGGGGCCGACGATCAGGGTGTGGAGGCCGCCGCCGGGGTAGAGAACGGCGGCCTTCGCCTGCTTGACCGCCGAGGCCAGGCTCTCCTTCGCCCCGACGAGGGAGTCGAAGGGGTCGGTTGCCGGGGGCTGGGCAGCAGGTGGGGCTGGGCTCTTTGGCGCGGGGGATGCGGTCGGCTCTGTCGTGGCCGCCGTCGCGGGGAGGTAGCGGACAGGCCGGGTGGAGGTCTTGGTCAGCAGCCCTTCCCGCCAGAGATTGTTCAGGTCGGCGCTGGCGTTGGAGCGGGCGAGGCCGAGGGCCTCGGCCACCTCTTCGGCGGTCAGGCCCTCCTTGCGGGTGCGGTAGCTCTTGCGGAGGTACTCCAGGACCCGGTCGAGTCGGCGCACGGACTCACCTCCCACATGGCGTGTTGCAGGGCGCACCAGGCCGGTTGCTTGCTCTCTCTCAGGTGAAGGATGCCCGCTACAAGGGGGCGGGAATCCATGTGAGTGACGCGAATCAGGCGCGCTGGAGGGCGTTGCTTTCCGAGCGGATTGCGCTGGCGAATACGGAATGGGCGGCACGGGCCCATTTCGCTTCGGGAGCTTCCTCGTGACCGGCGATTCGGCATGGCGCTGCCGCTGGGCGATCGGATCAAGCGGCAGGGGGGAGCAGACGCCGGCGGTCCCAAGCAGGAGGCGGCCCCGGAGGAGCCTTTGTGTGTGCACAAGGACAGCGGCCCCAACGGCGTAGAAGTCTGTGCGACGAGGGGAGAAGGTGGAGCGCATGGCGAGAGCAGGAATCGCCACTGGTATCCGATACCACGGGCTGGAGCGGTCGGAGGTAAGGCGAATCTCTCCGCCTGGGCGCGGGGGCAGGGGTAGAGCCTGGCGGTCAAGCTGCTCTGCCAGGTCGTGCAGAAGGCGACAGGTCGGACGATCCGAGAGCTTCTCGATGAGCGTTTTCTCCGACCGGCCCGCCTGACCGACACCGACTGGGAGACCGAGCCCGCCGCAGGGCTGGTGCATGTTCTCCACGAGCCTGGCGCCCCTCCCAGCCAGCGGTTCGGAGCGCGTGACGGGACGGAGCGGAACCCGTACGCCGGCGGTCGGGACCTGGCCCGCTGGGGACAACTGCACCTTGGTCGGGGGGAGTTGGCCCTGCCCGCAGCGCTCTTTAGCTGGGTGACCACGGTGCAGCCTCCGGCGACGCTTCCCTCGAATATGCCCCACCATGGCTACTTCTGGTGAATCAACGGCAACCGGGCGGCCGAGAGCGAATTGGGAGAGCGCCTGCCGGTGTCATCGTTCCAGGTGGTGGGGCCGGTCGGCATGTACACCGGCTGGGGGCTCCCCCGGGGGTATGACTACCTGGCTGATATCCCAGCGACTTGGCCACCTGGTGGTTGAGTGCAGTGCGGAGTAGGAAGTGTGGGGTGACCGGAGGCCACTGGTCCGAGATCGATCAGGTATGTGAGATTGTCCCGCTGGGGGGTGGCTATTCATGCAACCAGGTGTGGAAGATACGGGCCGAGAAGGCTCAGTTCGTCATGAAGGTATATTCGGATCGCTCCGAAGCCGAGATTGCTTACGTTAACGACCTGCTGGCTCACCTCGGACGTACCTGTCCGCAGGTGCCGGTTCCACTGGCCGCGTCGAACGGGAGGACGGTCCTGCCCTGGGAGGGATCGCTGGCGACGCTCATGCCGCTGCTGCCCGGCACGAAGGCCAACCGAGCAGAGCCCACTCACCGGAAGGCGGCGGCTGTCATGCTGGCTCGAATCCATGCTGCGCTGGGGGCCTTTCCTGAGGGGGCGCATCGTCCGGGTCTTCCGCCCTTGTCGGCGCTCGACTGGAGGGTCAACCGCTGGTGGGACTGGATCCGGGCCAAGCCGTACATTGAATCCCAGACGGGTGAGATTGCGGGGGCTGGCGGGTGGCGGGCTGGCGAGTTAGCCGATTTGTGGAGGAGAGGCTGCGCGACACGCTGACTCTGGTCAGCCGGTTGAACCTGCCACTTGCGGGTATCCACGGGGATTATTGGGCTGGCAACGTGCTTATGGAGGGCGACGCCGTCACGGGCGTGGTGGACTGGGATGAGGCGCACGTGGATTGGCGGGCCTATGAGGTCGCCAACGCCACCTGGCAGTTCTGCCGGAATGAAAGCAGCGATGCGCTCGACCTGAAGGCGGCACGGGAGTTTCACCGGCACTACAATGCGGCGGGTGAGGGGCTGACCGATCCGGAGCGGGAGGCGGTGGGGCCTCTGATCCGGGCGAGGCTCCTGTACGAGGTGCTCTTCACCCTTGGCATAAGCGGGCGGGGTGGAGAGGAGGACTGGGAGTACGTGTCCACGAACCTGAACACCCTCGTGAACTTGCGGCATGTGGAGGTGTAGCGGGAAAGGGGATCTGGGGTGTGGGAGTGTCGGGCTAACCTCCGGGTCCTTTGCGCGACCACCAGCGGCGGTGACTGGGGCACACGGGGCGCATGGCCCGGGTCTCGCGACTTCCAGGGTCTGCCCGAGAGAGGCGGGGGGACGAATGGCCGCTGGGCGTTCCGGATCCGCCGCCGCCCGCCGTCTGGGTGAGCCCAGCGACCCCCAGGGCTCGTTTTGTGGCGGATGCGACCGCCGTAACTCCTGCCCCGACTCGCGGATTGCCGCTCCGCTCTGTCAGCATTTTTCTCTGCGGGTGGCAAAAAGCGGGGAAATCCTGACGGAGCCGGTCCGTCCATGCGGGTTTCCACCATTTTGGGCGGTGAATTGGGCTCCTCTGTCAGGAAGTTGCCGCTTATGAGGAGCGCCGGAGAAAAATCCTGACAGAGGGCGTGGGCCATAGCCAGCCCCCGGGCCTCCCGGCCCCCGGGCCACGGGCCTCCCGGCCCCCGGGCCTCCCGGCCCCCGGGCCACGGGCCTCCCGGCCCCCGGGCCACGGGCCTCCCGGCCCCCGGGCCTCCCGGCCCCCGGGCCTCCCGGCCCCCGGCCCTCCCGGCCCCCGGGCCACGGGGCTCAATTTCGCTCCCCTAAAGGAAAACGTGGCTCCAGGTCGAACTCTCCCCCGCACACCCAAGTAGCAGAGGGGGAGTTTTCGCGTGCGCTGGCGCCTTCGTGTGCTCAGCCTGAGCCTAATCGCCGTAGGCATTGGCTGGATCTACCTCTCCAACTACGTCCGGCTCGGGCGTAGCCCCTTCGACTATGCCTGGAGCGTCACCCTGACCAACCTGGGCGGGGGACTCTTTATCGGCCTCCTGATCGATGCGGTCGCCGGTTTCTACCTGCGGCCCTTCTTCCGCGCCCTGGACCGGTTGGGCGCCAACCAGCCGCTCGGCCCCCAGGAACGGCAGGCCGCTGCAATCCGGGCGATGCGCTTTCCCGAGCGTGCCTCTGTCCTGCTGGTGGGCATATCGGTCGGCATGATCCTGGTCCACCGGCTGGTCAGCCTCCGCGGGGAGTTCTTCGCGATCCTGCTCGCCGAGGAGCGGCGGGCCGTGCTGCTCAGCTCCATGACCCGTGACCTGGTCGTGGCGCTCCTTCTCGCCCTCCTGCTCTTCACCTTCAGCCAGCGGCTGCTGAAACCGGGCGTCGCCGCTTGCGGCCTGCAGGAGCTTCCCGACGAGCGGCGCTTTCCGCTCGGTCTGCGGCAGGCCCTGGTCGTTCTGGCAATGGGCCTCTTCAATATCACCCTCTTTATCTCGGCACCTGAGAACGCCCCGGCTGCCCGACTGATCTGGATCTACCTGCCTCCCGTGATCCTGACGGCAACCGTCGCCTACCTCATGGCGACCGACACAGGACGGGATCTGGATGCGATCGCAGGTCGGCTGCGCATGCTGGCCGCCGGGGTGCGCCCCGACCTCTTCAAGCGCTTCGCCGTCACCGAGCAGGATGAGATCGGCGAGCTGGTCGCATCGATCAATACCATGCAGAACCGGGTAGAGCGGGAGTTGTGGGAGTTTGAGCGAGACATGGCGGCGGCCCGTTCGATCCAGACGGAGATGCTCCCGCATGCCTGGAGCCTGCCGCCGGGCTGGCAGTTGACCGCACGGCTCTTCCCGGCCCACGAGGTGGGCGGCGACTTCTACGACCTGATCGATCTAGGCGGCGGCCGGTACGGCGTCGCGGTGGGCGATGCGGCGGGGAAGGGGCTTCCAGCCGCCCTGCTCATGGCATCGACCGTCAGTCTGATCCGGTCGCATGCCCCCTTCCACCAACGGCCGGGCGACCTGTTGGCGGCGGTCAACCGAATGCTCTGCCGAAGCCTGCCTCCCATGACCTTCGTGACAGCGGCTTACGCGATCGTGGACACGGCGACCGGCGAGATCCGGGTGGCCAGCGCCGGGCACCTGCCGCCGGTGGTTGGCGGGCGGGAACTGCCGATCATCTCCGCCCTGCCGCTCGGTGTCGAGCCCGGCGTAGTCTACGAGGAGCAGGTCTGCACAGTCTCGCCAGGCGAGGCTGTAGTGCTCTACAGCGACGGCCTGATCGAAGGGGCCGATCCGACAAGCCCGCTGCGCAGCGCCCAGTGGATCGAGGCCCTGCGCGGCCCCCTGACCGATGGCGAATCCCTGGCGCAGCAGGTGCTCCAGCCGCTGATCCCCCAGGTGCAACAGGGCACGCTGCAGGACGATGTCACCCTGCTGGTGCTGATCGCACCGCAGCCCTACAGCCTGGCAATCAGGAGCCAGGAGGGGGCCGAGGTGCAGGCGGCGGAGCAGGCCGCCCGCTATGCCCGTGAGCACGGCTTTGCCGCCCGTGCAGATGATGTGGCCAGCGCGGTGGGTGAGGCCTGCCTGAATGCGATCTCCCACGGGAATCGCTTCCGGGATGACCTGCCGGTGCGGATCACCCTTTCGGCGGGCCCAGACTGGCTGGAGGCAACGGTGGCCGATGGCGGAGACATCTTCACTCCACCAGAGAGCCCGCCGGATCTGGCAGTGCAGATGGATAGTGACGAGCCGATTCGCGGCTGGGGCTTCCACCTGATCCGGAGCATGGCCGACTCGGTCTCGGTGGAGTCGCTGCCCGCGGGGAAGCAGATTCGCATGCGCTTTAGGAGGCACGCCGATGTTTGATGTGCAGTTGCGGAAGATGCACGATAGCCTGGTGCTCGACCTCGCTGGCTCCCTGGGGCGCGAGGGCGGCGAGAAGATCCTGCGGGTGGTGGAGGGGCTGCCCCAACTGCCCGAACGGCTCCTGCTGAACTTTGGCGGGGTGGAGAGCATGAACACCGCCGGCCTGGGCGGTGTGCTCTGGGCGGTCCGGAAGCTGAACAAGGCGCAGAAGCAGGTCTTCGCCTACGGCTTGAGCGATCACTTCCGCAAGGTCTTCCATGTCATGGGGCTCACCCAATATATCGCTGTGGTGGAGGATGAACCCGCCGCACTGCGCTAAGGGGGGCACTGATTGTGTGTAGCGATATCATACTGCCGAGGGGGCATCTGCTGGAGCGAATCCGTGGGTATCGGGTCGCCCTGCTGACCGCCCCCGCTGGCTATGGCAAGTCCACCTTGTTGCGGCAGGCGGCGGAGGGGCTTCTCCGGCATGAGCTGTGCGAGTCGGACCGAAACCCCGAGCATCTTCGGGCCCGTCTGGTCGATGTTGGTCCGGGCGTGATCCTGGATGGGCTCGAGCGGCTCGCCGGCGCGGGTGAGTCGCTCCGGGTGTTGGGCGAGGCGCTTGCCGGGGGGAGCCGCTTCCTGCTGGCCGGTCGGATCATGCCCGCAATCCCCGGCATGGCCCAACTTCGGCTACGGGGCGAGGTGGTGGAGCTCGGGCCGACCGACCTGCTCTTCACGGCGGATGAGAGCCAGGCCTATCTCGGGCTTGCGAAGGCGCCGGCTGAGGCGGACAGGCTGGCCTGTGGCTGGCCCGCCGCCTTGCGGCTGTTGGGCCGCAGGGGTGAGCCGGACTGGGACGAGCTCTATGACTACATCGAAAGCGAAGTCATGACACTGCTTCCGGACGAGGAGCGCCGGTGGCTGCGCGACGTGGGGATCCTGACCACCCCGAGCCCCGAGGCGGTGGGGGCGCTGTTGGAGCGGCCAGACGGGAAGCGGCTCCTGCGCCGGTGGGAGCGGCTCCTGCCCGTGGACCGGGCCGGGCGGATTCATCCACTGCTGGTGCGGTTCCTGGCGGCACGTCTAAGCGGGGAGCCGGAGCGGGTCCGGCTCCTCCACCGGAAGATGGCGCTCTGGCAGAGCGAGCAGGGGGAGCTGGAGGCGGCACTGCCCCACGCCCTGGCGGCGGGCGATCTTGGGCTCTCGGTCCCGCTCCTGCGGCAAGTGGGGGCACGGTTGCTCGATCGTGCGCAGGTTGTGGAGCTGGAGGCGCTGCTGGATCGGGTTGAGGCGGCGGTGTTGGAGCGGGTGCCGGAGTTGCTCCTGCAGGTGGGCGAGGTGTTGCGCCGGAGCGAGAACCCGCGGCGGGCTGCGCGCTGGCTCCGGCTAGCGGCGGTTGGCTTCGCCTCCCTCGCCGATGGCGGAGGGCTCTACCGTGCTTTCTGCCGGCTGGCGTTGACCCACGCCGACCTGGGCGAGTGGAGCGAAATGGAGGCTGCTCTGCAGTTGATCGAGGCCGAGCTGAGCGGGGCCACTGGTCGGGACCGGGCGGAGGCGCTCCGGGCTCTGGGCGAGCATCGGTTCCACCTGGGTCAGGCGGAGGTTGCGGCGGCGTGGTTGCGGGAGTCGGCGACCCTCTTCCTGGCCCACGGCGACGAGGAGGGGGCGAATGCGGCCCTGCGGAGCCTGGAGCGAGGGCAGGCGAGCGTCGCTCAGCGGCGGTTGGAGCTGGCGGCGGCAGTGGCTGGGAGCCGGCTGCGCGTGGACTGTCTGGGTGCCTTCCGGGTGACCTATGGGGAACGGGAGGTGCCGGTCAGCCACTGGGGGCGGGCGCAGGTCCGCACTGTGCTGCAGTACCTGCTGCTACAGCCGGGCTTCGCTGTGCCCCGTGAGAGCCTGCTGGAGGCGATCTGGCCGGGGGAGGCGCCCCACCTCTCACGCTCCCGGCTACGGGTGGTGCTGAACCGGCTGCGGCAGGCGCTACAGCAGTTGGGCTGTGCCCTGGAGGCGGGGACCGAGGTGGTGCGGCTGCCGCGAGAGGCCGGGATCGGTCTCGACCTCGTGGCCTTCCGGGGCCACCTGGCGGCGGCCCGGGAGCTGGTGCGGCGGGAGCCGGAGGCGGCGTTGAGCCACTGCCGGGCGGGCCGGGAGTTGTACCGCGGCCCGCTCCTCGTAGACGCCTTCTGGCCCGGGGTCGAGGAGTACCGGCAGGCGGTGGCGCGTGAACTGATTGAGCTGCTGCAGGTCTGGGAGGAGGCGGCCATGGCCGTGAACCGGCCCGACGAGGCGATCGGGGTGCTGGAGTATCGGCTGAGCCTGGAGCCAGGTCAGGAGGAGGTGGGCCGTCGGCTCATGCGGCTGCTGATTCAGGCGGGGCGCCGGCCCGAGGCGCTGCGCTACTACCGGGAGATAGCCCGCTGGCTGCGGGAGGAGTTGGGGCTCGACCCGGCCCCACAGACCCAGGCCCTCTTCCGCCAGGCGCTGGACTAGGATCTGTTTACGTTTTGGCAACGGCCCCGTGGCTATGCTGGAGTCATGTATGACTCATCGGCAGCCACGGGGCCGGCCGCGTCTCAGGAGGGATTCACATGCAGTGGTACCGTCGGTATGTAGAGGTCAGCCCGAACCCGGCAGCGGGTGGAGCGAGCATGGCCCTGGCGGTCGGGGGAGCGGGGGCGCTCGTGCTCGGCTTTGGCTGGGGGATAGGGCTGGTGCTGCTGGCGGCGATCCTGGGGCTCGCTGCCTACCGGTACGGTCGGCGAATCAGCCTGCTCTGCTCCATGCAGGGGCTGGCGGTGCAGATCGGCGGGCAGCCAGAGCGGAATTACGGATGGGCGGCCATTGTAGCCCTGGAGATCGGTGACCGGCGTCCATCGCTCGGGATCGGGTTTCAGGACGGGTTTCAGCTCTCTCTCGGGCATCGCACCGGGCGGTTTCAGGAGTTGGTGGAGTTCGTGACGGCCATGACCCCCCATTTGCGGGAGTCCCGGCAGTCGGCGGGACCGTCCGTACAGATCGGGCGGCTCTCTGTGGTACAGATCAGTCAAGGGAAGGGGAGTTGGTATGGATAGGGGCAGGACGCGACGGCTGGCTGGTTGGTTGCTCATGGTGATGCTCCTGGCCCTCGTCCCGGCGGTGGCAAGCGCCGGGGGAAAGTGGGAGCGAGTCGGGCAGAAGCAGTGGCTCACGGAGGGCATCGACCTGTCGACGGGCGGGTCGGGCACAGACCTGATCTTCGCGGGGGATACGATCACGTCTGCAAACGGTATGCAGATCCTGAGCGACTCTGACTATATCGACTATGATCTCGTCGCTCCTCAGACCGGGTACGTGAAGGCGTTGAGCACAACCTCGGCGGCCTATAACCGCATTCTGGTCCGCCTGGCCGATGGCGGTTACGCCCAGGTGCGGCTCGGCATGGCGTCAGCGAGCGGGTTTATCTATACCGGTATCTTTCTGCAGGAGTGGGTGGTGCAGAAGGGCAGCGGCAAGATTGAGCCGCTGGTGCGCGGGGAGATCAAGCTGAAGCTGAACAGCCCGGAGGCGGTGGGCAACGGCGTGCCGGCCACGCTCGACGCTCCGCCGCAGTTGGTGGGTGGCCAGGTCATGCTGCCGCTCCGCTACCTGGGGGAGACCCTGGGCCTCCAGATGTTCTGGGACGCCCGGGAGCAGAAGGTCCGGATCACGGGTGAGGACCTGGAGATCACGCTCTGGGTGGGGCAGAAGAGTGCCCAGATCAACGGCCAGACGGTCGCCCTGAGCCAGGCCCCGACGATCATCAAAAATCGGTTGATGATCCCCATGCTGGTGGTGGGGGAGAACCTGGCCGGCAAGGCATCCTACGATGCTGCTACCGGTGCGATCACCCTGGGCGGGCCAGCGCCCGTTGCGGCGCCTGTGGGTCAGACGGCGAAGGGCGAGTGGCCAGCGCATTTTAGCGCCACCTGGCTCAGCGGCTATGAGAACGGGTGGATCAGCGACTCGGCCAAGGCTCGGCCGGACTTCTACCTGACGCTTAACGAGGACGGCACCGCCCGGGTGATCCAGACGATCACCGGCTTCAGCTATGGGTTCACCCTGGCGATCAACCTGGAGTACCTGGGGACCTACACCCTGGAGCCCTTCCGGGTCGAGCTGACGCTCCAGCCGCCGATCAAGGGGTACGAGACGCTGGAGCACGAGATGCCCTACTGGCAGAAGATGACCGTGACCGGCACGCTCTCGGCGGATCTGGGCACGATCGGGGACCTGCGGATCAACGGCACGGGGGCCAAGTCCGGCGCTGCTGTGCGAGCCAAGCGGGTGCCTGAGCCCGGCGAATGGAGGTAGGCCATGGATCGGAGTTCTTTGACACGAACCTTCAGCGCTTTGCTCCTGATTTGCGCCCTCTTCCTGGGCCTGCTGCCGGGGACGGCGGGGGCGGCCGTTACCTGGGAGAACGTGGGCCAGAGCCTTTGGCTGAACACTGGCGAGGGGCTGGATCTGCTGACCGGCGGCGCCGGTGACGATCTGCTCCTGGAATCATCCACCACGATTAGCGCCAAGGGGGGCATGGTGGTGTCGGGGGCGAGTTCGCTGAGCTCCCGGCTACTCCCGCCCGCCTCGGGCTACAGCACCTCGCTGAATATCTCCGCGGTGGAGGGGAAGGTGCTGGTGGTCAAGCTGGACGGCGGGCGCTATGCCCAGGTCGAGATCGGCATGGGCTGGCGGAGCGGCATGGGGTATAGCAGCCTGCAGATCGAGGGCTGGTCTATCTCCTCTGCGGCGGAGCCGGAGCCCAAGCCGGAGCCGAAGCCGGAACCGGAGCCGAAGCCCGGTGAGGCCTCTGCCTCGGGTGGGATCTTCTGGGGCAACTACGCTCAGAAGGGGCAGCTAACCCTTGGCCAGGGGCTCGACCTGGAGACCGGCGGCGCTGGCAACGACCTGCACATGACCAGCGACAAGATCAGCGCCCCCAAGGGGCTCGCCCTGGTGGCCAGTGGATCCACCCATGCAGACGACCTCTCCACGCTCGCCTTCACCGATTCGATCGCCCTGAAACAGGTCGAGGGGAAGGAGCTTCTGGTCCGGTTCGGCAAGGAGCGCTACGCCTGGGTGACCATCGACATGCTGTGGCGTGGCGGCGGCGGCTACAACGGCGTGGATCTGCACTGGACGCTGGGCCTGCCCATGGGGCTCCCTGAGAGCCAGCTCACGGCGCCCCCATACAAGACCGGGAAGAGCCCGGTAGCCGACAAGCTCACCACGATCACCCCTGGCCTGGTGGGATCCCTCGCCAGCCGGACGGCGATCTGGACAGGCACCTATGCCTACGCCTGGACCAGGGGCGGCACCTACCGCTTCGACCCGGCAACCGGCAAGCTCTCCGGGCTGGAGTTCAGCACCGACTACACCTACGGGTTGGATGCGGCCGCATCGGTCTGGACGGGCACCTACGCCTACACGATCTACTCCCCGGTCAGCGGCGACGCCTACATCGTCCAGTATGATCCGTCGGCGAACAAGGCGGAGGTGAAAGGAGCATCGCTGCCCAACGCCTACTACAGCACCGCCATCTGGAATGGCACCTACATGTACATCTTCGGTGTGCAGGACAAGGAGAAGGGGTCCACCGACCCCGATCGCAACCGGCTGATCCTGCGGTACGACCCCGCCACCGATCGCCTGAAGCAGATGACCGCCACCATGCCGGCGACCACCGCCTACGACACGCCGTTCCTAAGCGCTGCGTGGGACGGGAGGTATGCCTATCTCTTCGGTGCGGATACCGGGGCCATTCTGCGATACGACCCCGCCTCTGACGCCATCAAACAGATGGGAGCGGTGCTGCCGGGGAAGCTGGACGGCGCCTCTGCCTTCTACGATGGAAAGAGCATCTACCTGGTGGGCGGCCAGGCGGAGTACAGCAGCACCAGGGCGATCTACCAGTACAACCCGCAGACCGACAAGATCACGGCCATGAAGACCACCCTTCCCGCTGCCCAGATGAACGCAGCGGTGGTCTGGGTGGGCGACAGCGCCTACCTCTTCGGCGGATGGAATTGGACGACGGGCCACCGGGATGTTCTCCGCTACACCACCGGCAACGTGGACCAGTCGATGGTCCCCGTGCGGAAGCAGGCGGAGGGCGGGGCTACCGAGCTCACCGCCGTGCGCAAGGGAAGCAAGGCGGAGTTGACCTGGCCCGCCTTCGAAACCCCCAACGACGGTTACTACGTCTTCCGGGGCACGGCTCCGGGCAAGTATGACGCCGCCCCGCTGCACGACTTCCCGGTCCTTACCGGCTCCTTTACCGATCAGACGATCAAGGACGGTCTGGCCTACTACTATGTGGTCAAGGCCTATAAGGGCGGCAAGTACGTGGCGATCTCCGAGGAGGTCCGCCTCGGGGACGAAAAGCCGAAGCCAGGGGAGACGACGCCGAAACAGCCGTAACCGGGGAGCGAGGAGTCCAAGCCCGGCAGGCGGCCCCGTAACGAGAAGGGAGATACCCCAGCACAGCCCCACGGTGGGTCTGGGGTATCTCCCGTTTTTTGACTGAATCTAAGCTGACCGATAATTAGATGTTCACACAGTACGACTACCATGGAGCCAGATCTCTGCAGGAGGTGCTCCTTGGTGAAGCAGTTCCGTGGCTCCCGCCAACTGATTGCGCTGCTCTTTGCGCTCCTCTTCTCGGTGAACCTTGTCGCCCCGGCCCGCGCCAACGAGATCGCCACGGTCCAGGGCAAGATTGTGGTCCTTCCGATCAACAACGCCAAGTTCCTGGCCGGTCAGATCTTCGACCTCCGTGTTGAGCTTCCAGAGCCCCCGGGTTGGGTGACCACGGTCGATGTCCAGGTCAACGGGCAGAAGGCGGCCGACTTCTTTGGCGTCAAGCCGACGTGGGACCTGAACGCTGAGACCCCGTACATCCTGTACAGTGGTGTCAGCTATAAGGCCGAGGGCACCTTTGATCTGAAGGTTACGGCGGCCACTACGGCCGGGAGCTACACCCGGACCGTGAAGCATGAGGCGATCCGTGCCGACAAGCAGGTGGCCAAGAACGTGATCCTCTTTGTGGGCGACGGCCTGACCACATCGATGCGCACAGCGGCCCGGATTCTCTCCCAGGGTCTGACCGAGGGCAAGTACAACGGCTGGCTGGAAATGGACCAGATGGAGGCCGTCGGTATCGTCTCCACCTCCGGGTACGACTCCCTGGTGACCGACTCCGCCAACTCCGCCTCGGCCTACGCCACCGGCCACAAGTCCGCTGTGAACGCCATGGGCGTCTATGCCGACTCCACCCCCAGCCCCAACGACGATCCCAAGGTTGAGAATATCATCGAACTCGCCAAGCGGGTCCGTGGCATGTCTACCGGCCTGGTCTCCACGTCGAATATCACCGATGCCACCCCGGCTGCCATGGTCGCACATACCCGCCGCCGCAGCGAGCAGAACCTGATTGCCGAGCAGATCCTCGCCGGCAACGTGGACGTGATCCTGGGCGGTGGAGCCCGCCAGTTCCTGCCGAAGTCGACCAGCGGCTCCCGCCGGACCGATGAGCGGAACCTGATTGAGGAGGCCAAGGCCGCGGGCTACCAGTTCGTCGGCAACGCCACGGAGATGAAGGCCGCAACCAGCAGCAAGCTGCTTGGCCTCTTCGCCATGGACAACATGAACGTCTACCTGGACAAGGCGATCCTGAAGAACCCTGCTGTCCTGGGCTCCTTCCCGGATCAGCCGACCCTCTTCGACATGACCGAAACCGCCATTAACGCCCTCTCCAAGAACCCCAACGGCTTCTTCCTCATGGTGGAGGGCGCCTCGATCGACAAGCAGGCCCACTCTCTCGACTGGGAGCGGACGATTTACGACACGATCGAGTTCGACCAGGCGATCGGTGTGGCCAAGCGCTTCGCTGAGAAGAACGACGATACCCTGATCATCGTGGTTGGCGACCATGCCCACGGCATGTCGATCACCGGCACCTACCACGAGATGGATGGCAAGACCGGCCGTGAGGGCGTCCGTGTCTACGAAGATGCCGGCTGGCCCACCTATGTGGATGCCAACGGCGACGGCTTCCCCGACTCCCCCGACACCGACGTGACCCTGGCTGTCCACTGGGCCAATCACCCCGACTTCCGCGACGACTATAAGGTTGACACGGTCCCGACCAGCCCGGCGATCATGGCGAATGGCAAGGCGGTTCCCAACCCGAAGAAGGACCCCAACGGTGATCTGCAGACCGGCAACCTCCCCGCCGACAGCACCTCTGAGGTCCACTCCGCCGATGATATCCCCCTGACCGCCACGGGCCCTGGCTCCGACAGGCTGATTGGCGTCTACGACAACACCCATGTCTTCCACGCCATGGTGGAGGCCCTGGGACTCGATCCGCTCAAGTAGCGCAAGGAGATGAAGACCGTGACCAGACCCCTGCGGGTTCCGGCGACGCTGATCGCCCTGTTGCTCGTGGTGCTGGCTGGCTGCGGCGAGACCAAGGAGGCGGCACGGGGAGAGTCAATCTCCTCGGCCGCCTCCTTGACCACGCCAGCGGTCTCCGCCCCCGCCCCCGTCGCGACTCCCGTCGCGGCTCCCGCTCAACCGACCGCCCCTGTCGCAGCCCCCGCTCAGCCGGCCGTCGAGACAGCCGTTCCCACACAGCCCCCTGTCGAAAAGCCGGTCGCCCCGCCCCAGGAGCAGCCTGTCGCAACGGTCACCTCGACCGCCGAGCGGCTGAAGTTCTCCGAGCTATACAAGGGGGCATCGATCACCGAGGGGCTAGTCCTCTCGGACAAGGTGCAGGCCCTCAAGGGGCAGCGGGTCGCCATGGTCGGCTACATGGCCCCACCCCTGAAGGCCAGCCTGAACTACTTCGTGCTGACCAAGGTGCCCATGTCGATCTGTCCCTTCTGTTCGACCGATGCCGACTGGCCGGACGACATTATTCTGGTCCTGATCGACAAGCCGATGGAGGCCCTGCCCTACACCGAGCCGATTGAAGTGACCGGGATCTTCGAGGTTGGTGGCCTGACAGATGAGGAGAGCGGCTTCTACAGCATCCTGCGAATCCGGGCCGAGTCTGTCAAGGTGGTGAAGTAGCATGGAGTCGGTCCTGTCGATCTCGGACCTGGTGGTCCGGTTCCGCTCCCCCGACGGTCTGCCTCTCACCGCTCTAGACCTTCCCGAACTGACCGTACAGCCGGGCGAGGTGATCACGGTCGCTGGCAGTAGTGGCTCTGGCAAGACGACCCTGCTGAACGTGATCGCCGGCTTGGTGGAGCTATCGGCTGGGAGTGTAGTTGTGCAGGGGCGCTCCATTGGGGCGATGAGCGAGACCCAACGCGACCGCTTCCGTGCCCGCACAATCGGGTACGTGCACCAGTCATTCAACCTGTTGCCGGGCTACACCGCCCTGGAGAATGTGCTCCTCGCCATGACCTTCGCTGGCGACCGCCCTCGCCGCGAGCAGCAGGGCCGGGCCGCGGAGTTGCTGGACCGGGTAGGCATGGGCCACCGGCTCAGCCACAGGCCAGGGCAGCTCTCAGGGGGTGAGTTGCAGCGGGTTGGAATTGCGCGGGCCCTGGCCAACGACCCACCGATTATCCTGGCCGATGAGCCGACCGCGAACCTGGATGAGCGGAACGCCAGGCAGGTGCTGGAGTTGCTGTATGAGACGGTACGAGAGCGTCGGGTGACGCTGATTCTTGCGACTCACGATCCGACCCTGATCGAGCGGGCTGACCGGCTGGTCCGGCTGGGTCAGGTGTGGGAGGAGGCGCGCCATGCTGCCGGTTGAAATGGCCCTTCGCAACCTGCGCGTGCGGCTCTTACAGACCGGGCTCACGGTTCTTGTGATCGCCCTCGGGGTGGCTGTGGCGCTCTCTGTTCTGTTGATCGCCCAGGGCGTGAAGGAGGGGATCAAGCGGGCCAGCGCCCCCTTCGATATGATCATCGGGGCAAAGGGGAGCGCCACTCAACTGGTCATGAACACGATCTTCCTGCAGGATATCCCGGTCGGGAATATCCCGCATGACCTCTACCTGTTCATGAAGACCGATCCCCGGGTCCAGTCGGCGATCCCGATTGGCCTGGGGGATAACTACCAGGGCTTTCGGGTGGTGGGCACGACCCCGGCCTACTTTGAAATGCGGGAGAAGCCGACCGCCCCGCCGTACTTTGCCCTGGACCAGGGGCGGCTCTTCACGGCAGAGTTCGAGGTGGTGTTGGGCGCGGGTGCCGCCCGCCAACTGGGGCTGGAACTGGGAGATCAGTTCAGGGCCGGCCACGGCGTGGTGGCGGCGGTGGAGGAGGCGGAGGAGGACCACGATGCGCACCATGCCCGTCCGTACGAGGTGGTAGGGATCCTTGCGCCGACAGCCGGACCGCTAGACCTGGGCATTTATACATCGATCGAGACGGTCTGGGAGGCGCACGGGGTTCTGGAGGGCGACGTGACTGCGATCATCGTGCGACCACAAGGCCTTGGAGGGCTCATGCGGATCTACCAGGAGGTGAACAGTTCACGGGAGGCCCAGGCGGTCATGCCGGGCCAAATCCTCGGCCAACTCTTCTCCCTCATGGGGCAGGGGCAGCAGGCCTTCGGCGCCCTCTCCTACGTCGTTCTGCTCATGGCCGCGATCACGGTCATGCTCTCGCTCTATGGGACAATGGCCGAGCGACGGCGGGAGGTGGCGATCCTTCGGTCGCTGGGCGCCCGCCGCCGAACGGTGATAAGCGTGGTCCTGTGGGAGGTCTTCTTCATGGGGCTGACCGGTGTGTTGCTGGGCGCCGGGCTGGGGCACCTGAGCGCCCTTGGGGTTGGTCTGGCCGTGCAGGCGCAGACCGGGGTGGCCTCTTTCCCGGGGTTCTACCTCGCTGAGGTGTCGGCGCTGGTGACCGTGCTGGCGCTCAGCATGCTGTCGGGGCTGCTGCCAGCCCGCGCGGTCTACCGGGTGGAGGTGGCTCGGAACCTGGCGCCTTCGGCATGAGGCGCCAAGACCTACATTGCCTCAATCCGGGATATCCGCTCTGCCAGGGGAGGGTGGGTGGAGAACAGCTTGGCCAGTTTCTCATCTTGGAAGTGGCTGTGGAAGAAGAGGTGGGCGGTAGCCGCATGAGTCCGTGCAGCCGGTGGTGCTTCCGCTAGCTTCCTGAGCGCACCCGCCAGGCCGGCGGGGTTGCGCGTCAGGCGCACCGCTTCTGCGTCTGCCAGGTACTCTCGCTCTCTGGAGACCGCCATGGTGATCAGCCGGGCCGCCAGCGGGGCCAGGACTGCGATTCCCACTGCGACGGCCTTCTTCCATACCTCCTCCTGGTTCCGCCGCTTGCTCAGGCCGAAGAGGCGGCCGGCATAGAGCGCATCCGCGGCGTACGTAATCGCTGCCGTCATGACGAAGGCGGTTGTCATCACCCTGGTGTCTTCATTGCCAATGTGGGCCATTTCATGGGCGATCACGCCTTGCAGTTCGTTGCGATCGAGGAGCGGGAGAAGGCCGGTAGTTACGCCGATCACCGCCTTCTTTCCCGAGCCCACTGCGAAGGCGTTCGGCGCTGGGTCGTCAACCACTACGCACTTGGGGACAGGGAGTTGGGCGGCTATGGCCATCTCTTCCACGGTGTTGATCAACACCTGCTGCTCGTCACGCGTCGCCTCACGGGTCTTGAGCACGAACAGGGTCAGCCATTCGCTGAACCTGGCGGCGACCAGGGAGAGCAGTCCTCCAGCCAGGCCGACCACCACGGGAGCCCACCAGGAGCCGAGCAAGATCTTGGCGGCCCAGCCTACGAGCAGGACTAGCCCGAAAAGGCTGGCGAACAGCCACCGAGTCTTGCGGCGGTTTGCTTCTGCGCGTTCCCAAAACATGGCTAGAACTTGATCGAGAGGTTGTCGGCCGCCTGGCGGTCGGTATCCGCAATCTCAAACAGCTCCATGCGCTTGAACCGGCCCCCGACGATCACGTTGCCGGGGAAGGTGTCCAGGGAGTTGTGGAAGCGTGTCACGGCGTCGGAGTAGGCTTGACGGGCATAGGCGATCCGGTTTTCGGTGGAGATCAGCTCTTCCCGCAGGTGGCTGAAGCCTTCATTGGCCTTGATCTCGGGGTACCGCTCGTCCACCATGACAAACAGGGTGGAGAGTGCATCGCGGAGGCCGCTGTCCGCCTGCGCTGCCTCCCGGGGGTTCTGAGCCCGAACAAGTGCGGCACGGGCCTCGGAGACCTGCACCAGCAACTCTCGCTCGTGCGCCATGAATCCCTTGACGGTCTCCAGGAGATTCGGGATCAGGGAGCTCTTCCGCTTCAGTTGCACGTCGATCTGGGACCACGCGTTCTCGGCCTGATTCCGCTTTGACACGGCCCCGTTGTATGTAGCCACATACAGCCCAACAGCTGCGGCACCCAAGACCAGGATCACAACCAGCGCAAGCATAATGGCCCTCCCACGTGTGAAGTATGGATTCTACTAACTAATACGGGTGAATTAGGTAATTGGTTCGCGGTTATCACCCAGAAAAGTGGCCGAACCATTTGCTATCACCCCGCACTACTTTTTGATATCCTATCCTTAGGAACAGGGCAGGGGAGGCTTCCACGTACATGCAGAGCGATCCGGCAGCCCACCAGTCCAGGGCGAAGGCGCTTTTCGAGGTCCTGGCTGTGTCGACGAAGCTAGGGGTTACCTCCTTTGGCGGCCCCGTTGCCCACCTCGGCTACTTCCACCACGAGTATATTCGCCGCCGAGAGTGGCTAGATGAGCAGACCTACGCCGACCTGGTCGCTCTCTGCCAGTTTCTTCCCGGTCCGGCCAGCAGCCAGGTGGGCATTGGCATTGGGGTGCTGCGGGCCGGACCGTTGGGTGGTCTGGTGGCCTGGTTGGGCTTCACCCTCCCGTCGGTGGTCGCCCTGGTCCTCTTCGCCTTTCTGCTGACCGGCGTAGAGATCGGTGCCGCGGGCTGGATTCATGGGCTGAAGATCGTGGCTGTGGCCGTCGTGGCGGATGCGGTCCTGAGCATGGGGCGCAAGCTGGCGCCAGACCGGAACCGGGCGACGATTGCGGTGGTGTCGGCTGCCGTGGCCCTGCTCTGGCAGACCGCTTACAGCCAGGTGGTGATCATAGCTGTTGCGGGGGTGTTGGGCTGGTGGCTATATGCGGACAGCGCCGGTGCCACAGCGAGGCGGATTGCGGTCCCCATTAGCAGGTGGGCCGGAGGCGCGGCCCTGGCGGCCTATGTCGGACTGCTGCTCCTGCTCCCGCTGCTGCGCCAGGCGACCGGCAACCCGTGGATTGCGGTCTTCGACAGCTTCTACCGCCCTGGCTCCCTGGTCTTCGGCGGTGGCCACGTGGTGCTCCCGTTGCTGGAACGGGAGGTGGTCCCGGTGGGCTGGGTGAGCAGGGAGGCGTTTCTGGCAGGCTATGGCGCAGCCCAGGCGGTGCCGGGGCCGCTCTTCACCTTTGCGGCCTACCTCGGGGCTGTGCTGGGGGGCATTGCAGGTGCCGCAGTCGCCCTGGCGGGTATCTTCGCCCCCGCATTTCTGCTGATCATGGGGGCGTTGCCCTTCTGGAACAGCCTTCGAGCCAACCGCAAGATTCAGGGGGCGCTGGTCGGGATCAACGCGGCGGTGGTGGGGATCCTACTGGCCGCCCTATACGACCCACTCTGGCGATCGGCGATCCTTGTGCCGGTAGACTTTGCGCTCGCTGCGATCCTCTTCGTCATGCTCGTCTTCTGGCGGATGCCGCCCTGGCTGGTGGTGCTGGTTGGGGCTCTGGGCGGCACGGCGGTTGGGCTTATCGGGTAGAAAGCGACCCCTGCCGCATCAAGGGCGGCAGGGGTCGGTGCGTCTAGCGGACCGGGTTCTCTGGGCCGCGTCCGCGGAAGGCGTCTATGAAGCGCTCGGCGAGCGCTTGGTCCCAGGTCTCCATGCGGAGCATCTGCCGCCAGGCGGTGAGCACCACCTCTTCGGGTTGCTCCCGGGGCAGGACCACGACACCATCCCACGTGCCACGATAGGTCTCGGCGTAGCCCTTCAGCGTTTCGACGACCTCGGCCGCCGTGTTGGACGGATCATAGTAGATAACGATATGGCCATGTTCCAGCCCGTGGACCACCGCACCTGCTGGCTGCGGCTCCGTGTAGAAGCCGGGAGCCGTGGGGGTATTGTAGTGGGCGCCGCTGGTAGGCGGATCTGTCTTGTATGCGATCAGTGTGCCGTCGGCGACGTGTTCTTGCCCTTCGGACTCAAAGCTCTGCACCCCTGGAATGCGCCGGGAGGCGGAGGACCATTCTGTCCATCCCCACATGGCAACCAGCCCAACCAGCACGAGGCCCACAATCCACAGGATATCCGTCTGGCTGCCCCTGCGATACCGTCCACGCTTCACCTTGACCACGAGCATCCCCCGTTCTCACTCACATGATGGCGCCGATGGACAGCACTAGGTATGAGCATACCAGGAGAAGCTTAACGAAACCTGAGAATTGAATAAGGTTCTCATGAATCCTGATCGGAGTACTAGGGGTTAGGCGTTCGCTCCGGGACCAGCGTGACAGCGACCCCTGCCAGTTTTTCATGGCAGGGGTCGGTTTTTGAGGGGGCGTCTTACTTGTGGGTGTGCTCCGAGCTGTGGCCTGGGAAGGCCGCCGAGCCAGGGTCGACAAAGGACTTGGCGTTGTTGATTGCCGTGGCCACCTCGCCAAAACCGGTGGCGATCAGCCGGATCTTGCCCGGGTACCAGGCGATGTCACCGGCGGCATAGACCCCAGGCAGGCTGGTCTCTCCCTTGGAGTTGACGACAATCTGCTTGGTGCCTTCCATGGTCAATCCCCACGCGAGGATTCGTCCCGGGGAGGCCTTGAAGCCGGTGCCCAGCACGACCTGGTCCACGTCAACGATTCGCTCCTCGCCGGAGCGGTTGTCGAAGATCACCGCCTGGGTCACGCGGGCGCCATCGCCCAGCACCTGCCGCAGTTCGTAGAACAGCTTTACCTCGACTCTGGATTTGGCCAGTTGCTGCAGCGACTCCTCATGGGCCCGGAAGCCGTCGCGCCGGTGGATCAGGTAGACCTGCTCCGCCACGGGCTCGGTCATGAGGGCGTAGTCCACGGCTGAGTCACCGCCGCCCACCACCAGCACCCGCCTACCGGCGTACTCTGGCAGGTTGACCACGCTGTAGCTAACGCCCTTGCCCTCGTACTGGCGAGCGGACTCATTTGGAATGCGGTTGGGTTCGAAGGCGCCAATGCCCGCTGTGATCACCACGCACCGGGAGTAGTGAGTCGCCCCCAGGTTGGTGGTTAGCTCGAAGAGGCCATCTTCCCGGCGGGTCAGGCTCTCCACCCGCTCACCGAAGCGGTACGCAGCGGTGGGGTTGGCCCGATCCGCCTGCTCCCGGCAGAGTTCCACCAGCCGCTTGGCGTGTACCTGTGGGAATCCCGCCACGTCGAAGATATCCTTTTCGGGGTAGAGGGCGGCCAACTGACCGCCCGCTTCGGGCAGCGCCTCGATCACCTTGGTTTTCAGCCCGCGCATACCGGCGTAGAAGACGCCATAGAGACCGACCGGCCCCGCACCGATCAAGGTGATATCGAAAATCTCCTGCTCAACCGTCATTCTTGTTCCAGCCCTCCATGTCCAATCCTATCGGTTTGCTGCGCGCAGCTTGGCCAGGGTCTCCTTCATCTCCGAGGAGGCGAAAGAGATCGTCTGGGCCAGTGCTTCCGTGTCCAGCGCCCGCTCCAGGCCGTCGGTCATGCGCCGCTGTAGCGTCTGCTTCAGGGCTCTGACAGCGCTGGGGCTCTTGCTGGCGATCTGAGCGGCAACCTCTTGAGCCGTGGCCATGAGTTGATCCGCGGGCACAGCCCGGTTGATCAGCCCCAGGGTCACAGCCTCGGGGCCGGTGAGCAACCGGCCTGTCAGCAGCAACTCCGCTGCCACGGCGTGGCCGGCGTAGTAGGGGAAGAGATGGGTCGAGCCCATGCCCGGGAAGAGGCCGAGGTTCATGTAGGTGGCGCCCATCTTGGCCCGCTCTGTGGCGTAGCGCAGATCGCAGCCAAGGGCCAGGCTGAAGCCCGCCCCAATCGCCGGGCCGTTAATCGCTGCGATCGTGGGGACCGGAATCTGGATCACCGAGAGGAAGGCGCGGTAGAACTGGCCCATGTAGACCCGGTTCTGCTCGGGGGTCCAGTCGGTCTGGGCGTACAGCTCGTCCAGGTCGCCGCCGGCGCAGAAGGTGCTGCCGGCTCCCGTCAGGATCACCACACGCAACTCGGGGTCCGCGGCAAGCTCCGCCACGGCCCGGGGGAACTCCAGGACCATGGCGGGCGTCATGGCGTTCCGCCGGTCGGGCAGGTTGAGCGTAAGCGTTGCGATGCCCGCTTCCTTCTGAATCGTCAGGGTCGTGTACATTGAGATCATCCTCCAGTTCCGTTGAGGCCGGGGATTACTCGCCCCGGAAGACCGGTTTCCGCTTCTCATGGAAGGCGACGAGCGCCTCGGTGCGGTCTGCGGTAGGAATCAGGCTCTGGTAGCAGTCCCACTCGAGGGCCAGGCCCTGGGCGAGCGCTACGCCGCCATTGATCGCCCGCTTGGCGGCTCGCAGGGCGAGGGGACCCATTTCGCACATGCGTGCCGCCATAGCTCGGGCGGCGGGGAGCAACTCGTCGCGACTGGCCACCACCTGGTTGACCAGCCCAACCGCCAGGGCCTGCTCACCGTCTATGCGGGCGGCGGTCAGGATCATCTCCCGGGCCTTCGCCGGGCCTACCAGCCGCGGCAGCCGCTGGGTTCCTCCCATTCCCGGGATTATCGCCAACTGCGCCTCGGGCAGGCCGATCTTCGTATCGGCCACGGCGATGCGCAGGTCACAGCCCATGACAAGTTCGAGGCCGCCGCCCATGCAGGCGCCGTGGATTGCGGCGATCACGGGCATCGGGAGGCTCTCCACCGCATCTACCATGGACCGCCAGGCCCGGACGGTCTGGTAGACCTCGGGGTCGGACATGGCCAGGCGGGCCTTGAGGTCCGCCCCGGCACAGAACAGCCTTCCCTCGCCGCCATGCAGGATCACCACCCGAACCTCGCTGTCCATGGCGAGGTGACCGACCGCCATGCGGAGGTCCTCCAGCATGGTGGCGCTGAGCACATTGTTCCGGGGGGGATCGTTCAGAATCAGCTCGGCCACACCGCCGTCGCGGTGCAGTTTGACAAGCGCTGACATGGTTCTGGCTCTCTCCTCTCGGGGCCCCCTATTGGAGCGAGGTCGTGGTGACCACGACCTCGCTGGGGGCTGCGCTTCGATTGGGAGCGGGACCTACGCGCCGACGAACGAGTAGCCGTCGTTGGCGATCATGGTGACACCGGTCATGTTGATCGAGTCGTCGCAGGCCAGGAAGATCACCGGGCCGACCAACTCCTCCGGGGTGGCAACATGCTTCATGGCGGTCCGCTCGATATACTGCTCGCGGCGGCCACCCTTCCAGTCCGCACGGGCCAGGGTCTTGGCGGTCTCAATAAAGCCCGGGGCCAGGTTGTTCACCCGGACATAGGGGCCGAAGGCGGTGGCGTAGGACTTGGTCAGACCGATCACGCCGTACTTGGCGGCGGCATACTGCGGCGCCCGGGGGCTGCCGTTGACCACGACATGCGAGCCAATGTTGATAATGCAGCCCTTCCGCTTGGCATCGACCATGCGCAGGCCGACCTCGTGCATGCAGAGCATGGTGCCCTTGATATCCACGGCGAGGGTGTGGTCGATATACTCCTCGGTCACATCCCGCCAGGACATCTGCTTGACCGCCACGTCGCCCACGTTGTTGACGAGGACATCGATCGGGCCAAGGCCAGCCTCCACCTCGTTCACCATACGCTTGATATCTTCCCAGACGGTGATGTTGGCCTGAACGAGGAACGCCTTGCGGCCCATGGCCTCGATCTGGCGGGCCACCTCTTCGGCGCCCTCCTTGGAGCTGTTGTAGTGGACCGCAACATGGGCGCCTTCCTTGGCAACACCGAGAGCGATCGTCGCACCAAAGCCGCGGCTGGCACCGGTCACGAGCACAATCTTATCCTGAAGTCGTCCTGCCATTTGAAAACTCCTCCTCGTATATATGGAAGCGGTGGGATGATTAGGCGTTGACCAGGGCGAGGAACTCTTCGTCGGTGACCAGCCCACGCTTGCGGGTGCCGAGCGCCTTCACGGCGGCCAGCAGGGCGGGCCAGCGCTCCTCGGGCACGCTCAGCCCGAGATCCTGGCACTTAATGCGAATCGAGTCAAGGCCGCTCTTCTTGCCCAGCACGATCGAGCGCATAGCGCCCACCAGATCACAGGAGAACGGCTCGATTGCTGGCGGCTCGTGGAACTGGCTGGCAACGGTGCCGGTCTCCCGGCGGTAGAGGTTCTCGCCAACCAGCGACTTCCACGGCTCCAGGGCGTACCCGCCGATCTCCCGCACCCGGGCGGAGACGGTGCGGGCCAGGGGCAGGTTCAGTCCGGTTTCGATTCCGTAGAGCGCATCCAGCGCGAGCGCCACCTCGGCGATGTTGGTGTTGCCAGCCCGCTCTCCCATGCCGTTGACCGTGGCCTGAATCCAGGAAGCGCCGGCGTGGACGGCCGCCAGGGCGGTCGCGGTAGCCAGACCGAAGTCGTTGTGGCCGTGGAAGTGGACCGGAATCTCCGGACCCACCCAGTCGATCACCCGGCGGACCAGGTTGCCGGTCGCCTCGGGGGAGAGGATGCCCATGGTGTCGACCACCACGACCTCCCTGGCCCCCGCCTTGACCGCACTGGTGTAGACCTCCTTGAGGAACGAGAGGTCCGCCCGGGAGCCATCGACCCCGAAGAAGGCAACCCGCACGCCGCGCTCCGCGGCGTAGGAGACGGCCCCGGTGATTCGCTGCAGCATTTTGGCATGGTCTACGCCCAGGGCCTGGAGCTTCCGCTCCGATACGGGCGCCTCGATCACCGTGCTCTTGAGGCCGAGGGTGACGATCGCCTCGACATCGGCCGGCAGGGCCCGGGAGAAGCCCCAGACCTCGGCATTCAGGCCGGCGCCGGCGATCAGTTCCACCGCTCGCCAGTCCTCGTCGGAGACTCGGGGGAAGCCGGCCTCAATCCGGTCAACCCCCAGCTTGTCCAGTAGGTGAGCGATCTCCAGCTTCTGTTCCGGGTCCAGGACCACGCCTACGGTCTGCTCACCGTCGCGCAGCGTTGTATCGTAGAGGCCGACCCGGCGCCCGGGCTGCGTGCCCGAGGTTTCCTCGTTCAGGGTCCCGGTCCAAAGGAGGTTGCGATCGATCATCTTCGTCTTCCTTCCCTACCAGCGAACCTTGGGGGGCGGCTCAACACCGTAGGCTTCCTTCCAGGAGATCACCTTGTTGCGCAGGCAGCCCAGCCCTTCGATCTCGGCCTCGATCACATCGCCCGGCTTGAGGAACCAGGCCTGGGGGTCAGCGCTGAAGGCGGCCACGCCGGAGACGGTACCAAGGGAGATGATATCGCCGGCCGAGTAGCCCAGCGGGGCATAGTGGGCCAGCACCTGGGCCACGGTCGGGGTCATGTGGCTGGAGTTGGAGTCCTGGCGCAGCTCGCCGTTGACCCGCAGCTGCATCTTCAGGTTCCGGGGATCGGGGATCTCGTCGGGGGTGACGATATACGGGCCGATGGGGGAGAAGGTGTCGATCGACTTGGAGAAGGTGAAGACCTTGGACTCCATCTCACGCCGCTGAATATCGCGGGCGGTGATATCGTTGAAGATGATATAGCCGCCGACATAGTCCATGGCCTCTTCTTCGGAGAACCACTTGCCGGACTTCTTGATTACCACGGCCAGCTCCAGCTCGTAGTCCAGCTCATCGGTCATGTGCTCGGGGTAGATAATGTTGTCATCTGGCCCGATAATGCAGTCGACGTTCTGGAAGAAAATGATCCAGGGGAGAATCTTGGCGACCCACTGCGAGCGGTTGCCCTCGTTGGCGTGCTCCTGGAAGTTGCCAGCGGTGTGGAAGAACTTCTTGGGCATAATCGGCGCCTTCAGCTTCACTTCGCTCAGGGGGAAGACGGGGCCCTGGGCGTTGCGGGCCGCCTCCATGCCGGCCTCGCCCCGCTCGAACAGGGTACGCATATCGGGGACATCAACCGCTACAACGCTCTCGCCGCGCAGCACGCCCACGCGCTGGACGCCGCTGTGCTCGAATGTGACCAATTTCACAAAGATCGCTCCTTCTGTGTCGTGTGTAAGGTCAAGCTGAATCGATTGCCGGCCAAGTGCGGCCAGCTATTCAGCGGGTTTTCCGTCCCGGGACCCGACGAGCCCATGGAGGTGCGGGGGGCACCCCGACCGGCACGCCAGGTCCCTCTTGGGGAGTGGGCCCCAACACTCTCCCCGCTCAGGCGGGGGTGTAGCCGAGTGAGCGAGACAGGTCGGTTGCCATGGAGGTGAGAAGCTGCTTGATCTCTTCCTCGCGCTTCTGCAGGCGAACCAGGGGACCGGCTGCACTGATCGCTGCGAACACACGACCCTGGCGGTCTCGCACCGGTGCCGCAATGCTGCACAGACCTTCCTCGAACTCCTCCCGGTCGATCGCTACCCCCTGTCGCCTCACCTCGGCGAGGTGGGCACGGAGGACCTCCGGGTCGATGATCGTGTTGGGGGTGTGCCGAACGAACTCGGTCTCCTTCAGGTAGCGCTCCAACTCATCAGCCGGGAGGTGGGCCAGCATGGCCTTGCCGGTACCCGAGCAGTAGGCTGGGAGGTGAGCCCCCACCGTGGCGCCCATGCGCACGGCATGAGGCGATTCCACCTTGTTAATGAAGAAGGCGTAGCCCCGGTCCAGCATGGATAGAAGGGCCGCTTCCCCCGTTCGGCGGGAGATCTCCTCCAGGAAGGGCTGGGAGTCCCGGACCAGGCTCTTCTGGCTGAGGACCAAGCCCCCGAGCCTCAGGAGCGTCAGCCCCAGGCGGTATTTGCCGGTGACCGGATTCTGGACCAGGTAGCCCCGGGCCTCCAGCGTGGAGATCAGCCGGAACACAGTGGACTTGCCCAGGTTCAGCATGCGGCTTAGCTCTGCCACACCAAGCTCCGGCTGGGAGCCGTCGAATGCTTCCAGCAGGCGCAGCGCGTTGGTTACAGACTGCAGCGTCGATCCGTTCTCAGACAAAGGGAGTCCCCTCCAAGCAGTGGCATTTCTCTCATTATGCCACTAAAAGACCCCGACCGCCTGCGCAATATACATCGCAATCGTAAGGACCACGAGCCAGACGAGGGAGATGAAGAAACCGGGCTTCATCGCATCGGTAAACGACCAGTACTTGTAGTTGTAGGTCGTCAACATGTTGGGATCGAGGGGCATGAGGAAGACACAGGAGGCGGTGAAGCCGATCGGGATCACCAGAAGCGCCGGGTTCATGCCCAGGTTGGTCGCCATGAGGGCGAGTACCGGGACCGTGACGGCCAGGAAGGCGGAGCCGACGGGGACGACCAGGTGGAAGAAGATGCCGAAGGCGATCGCCGCCGCAAGGGCAGCGACAACGCCGACCGAGGACATGCCACCCAGGAGGGAGGTAGCTAGCCAGCCTGCGGCCTTGGTGGAGGTCAGGGAGTAGGCCAGGGTGTTGGCGGCGCCGATCAGCAGGAGGACATCCCACCCGATCTTGCCCTTGACATCATCCCAGTTGACCAGGTTGATGCCCGGGAGGAAGAAGACGGTGACCGTCAGGATCGCCACGGTGGGAAGGTCGAGCTTGTTCCAGGTCTGGGTGAACCAGAGGAGGAGGGTGATCCCGAAGATCACCATGAACTTCTTCTCGGCGCTCGACAGCCCGCCCAGGGCAGCCCGCCGGCTGGCGATATCGTCGAGCCCGGCGACGGTCTCGAATTCGGGCTTGAACCACTTGACCAGGATCCACCAGGCGGCGAAGGTGAGGATCAGCGCCACGGGGATGCCGACAACCGACCACTGGAGGAAGCTGACCTCCAGTTGGGCGTTGGCTTTCAGCAGCGAGAGGGCCAGCACGTTCATGCCGCTGCCGGCTGGCGTGCCGATTCCGCCGATCGAGCAGGCCACGGAGATACCGAGCATGATCGCCTTGCCAAAGTTGGACTTGCCCGGCGTGCAGTTGTTCTTCTGCAGCATGGGGTAGGCGATACCGGCCATCATGACGGCAGTCGGAATGTCGGCGAGCACCATCGAGACGATCGAGGTGGTGAGCATGAAGCTGAGAATGACCCGGTCAGACCGGTTGCCGAACAGGGTGGCGACGTTGAGTGAGAGGCGCTCCCCGAGGCCGGTCTTCATGAAGGTGATTGCCATGATAAACGCCGAGAAGACGAAGATGACCGTCGGGATCATGAAGTTGCCCATGGCGGAAGGGGTGGGCACGATCTTGAGGAGCGGCAGCCCCAGAGCCAGGAGCATGGCCGACACACCGATGGGGATCACTTCGGTGACCCAGAGAATGACGGCGGCTACCATGTAGGCGAGGGCCTTCTGGCCCTCCGGTGAGAGGCCCGCCGGGGTCGGCAGATTGGCGAGGATAAGGTAGACGATTACGGCCACGAGCCCTAAGAGAACCTGGCGGAGAGGGAATGAGGCGGTGGAGCCGGAGGATGCCTGCGGGTGGGCGTTCTGTGACAAGATGGTTCCTCCTTGGATATAGGGGAATGTGGTACGCAGAGCACGCACTCGTCCCGGATCTGGAACCGTCACCTCCTTTCTTCTCTCACCGGAAGAATGGGCCTGTCCACCAGAGTGTGCCGTATAGCGGAACGCCATTCTTCTATACGGAATGATTCGTGTCGGCTACGCTGAATCCTGCAGTGCGAGCGGTTTATCTTCAGATCTCTCCCAGTGGCTCAGCCCCCCTTCCACGAAGCGCTATTGCCGCGTGGTCAGGAGTGTCTATGTGGGATCTACGATACCCACCGAACTAAGATCCCAATGCGGATTCGATCCAACATGGGGCAACGGAAAAGACCCCTGCCTCAGCAAGAGTGGCAGGGGTCGTCGTATGGTATTCTGTCCGATTGCCGAGTTGGTGAGGCTAGGCTTGGAGGGCCTCGGCTAGCAGGGCTCGCAGATCCTCTGGGACCACGACAACCCTGTACCTTCTGCCGCCCAACACGGCCCGTCCGACGAAGGCCAGTGCGAGCAACCGCACCCGGCCGATGGTGGAGGTGGGGGGCTGTTCGTCCCAGAAGAACCCGTCTTGATCCTGTGAGCCAAAGGGCTTGGTTAGCGCCTGGAGTTTGCACCAACCGCCGGCGGTGAGCAGATACTGTAGGCAAGCACGAACCTCTGCGCTCTCAGCAGCCAGGGCTTTTCGTAGCTGAACCGGCTCCTTCAGCGCCCCGGCCAGCGCCTTCTCCCGCTCCGGCCTGCGCTTGGCAGGCGAAACTCCATGGGCCGCGACAGCGGCGTCTAGCCATTCAACGGGAATCTGCCTCAGGGCACCTGCAAGAGTGACGTTAAGAGAGATTGGCCTCTCCTCGATCGCTTCACGTCGGGCGTTGGCGATGTCGGCCAAGCTGGGAAGGTTCTCGAGGAGAGCGGCCTGACGCAGGTATGCCTTCATTTCGTTCAGCATGCGCCGAAACTCTGCGGGCTCCCCGGCGGTCGGAACGCGGTTTGCGTAGGCGCGAGCCCGTTCCAGGTTACCGTACTGGATCCAGAGGCTGGCGAGGTTAAATAGGACGCCGGGGTCCTCCGGGCCGAGCTTCTCCAGGCTCTCAAGGATGCTGCGGGCCTCATCCAAATGGCCGCTGGTGCGCAGCAAGTTAGCCTGCATCATCATTGCGGGGGGGTAGGCTATGCCATGGAAGGTCAAGTCGTTGAGCAGGCGCAGTGCCTCGTCCGGCTGACCAGCATCCCGCAGGGTTCGGGCACGTTGAAAGGTCTGCTCCGCTTCGTTGGATTCGTTCAACTCGATTGGTTTGACCTCAATACTCGACGGTCTTCCTTCGTGGATGATGGAAATCGGCTCGCCTGGGGTGAGGACGCCTAGCTCGGTCAAGGCCTGCGCGGCACCCATCTTCACTTCGATCGGCACCGTCGGCCCGGCCAGAAATCGCTGGCCGAGATCGACCCCCCACTGGCCCGTATTCGTTATCAGGCCAGAGACAGCGGCCCCTTTATCGGGAACCTCTGGTTCAAAGAGATAGGCTAACATGCGAACCCGAACGCTGCCGCGTGCCGACAGTCTCTCAACAGATCCCACGGCCTTCAGGTCTTCCAGTGCATCCATTGGGGGTTCGTGCTCGAGACGAAACGGTGGAATGAGCCCAGCCCCGACCATTTCGGCTACCCGGACATAGGCCTGTAGAGGTTTGACCCATCCATGGGCTGTGATGCGACCCCAGTACCTGGTTGCCTGTTCGTATCGGCCCAGGTGGAATGCGGCCACCCCTGCCGCAAAAGCTCCACTGGGTAGGTCCCGACCAGGCCAGCGACCGTGGAGATCCAGGACCATTCGGTCGTGCCCCAGCGCACCGGCTGCCTGCTTGACCGGCACGGTGTACTCTACCCATGCAGCGTCGGGGCTGGCGCGATGTCGCTGGAAGAGGGCAAGGCCGGAATCCAGGTCGCGTATGGCGGCTTTGAGTTCGCGGTTGGCTTTGTCCGCTTCGCCTGACGCCGCCAGGGATCGGCAGGCGAGCGCACGCGAGAATGGAGCGAGTTCAGCAGCGGACAGAATGGGGGCCAGGATCTGAAGGACCGCGGTATGGTCACCGGCCAGGTAGCGGCAAAGGGCCCAGTTGTTGCGGGCAGCAGGCAGGTCACTAAGTGAGGCCGCCGTTCGGAAGCAGGCCTCCGCTCTGGTTGTGTCCCCAGCATCGAGGAGGGCTCTGCCCTCGTCCAAGAGGGCCGTAGCTCTGGCAATGTCATGAGATGGCATGGCTCTTCAACTCCCGCAGAATTCGCTCCTTGCAGTGATTCGCTTGGCTCTCGCTCGTCCCTGCTCCAGACGCCCCGCATGGATACGTATTGCCTAACCTGTTCCACTGGCGTGAACAGGACGCAGGCTCGCAACCATGGCTTGCAGGTGGGTTGAGCCCTCGAGCGCCCAGAGGCGAGAGCCTAGCTGCGACCAACGGCCTCGCCAGCCTTATGCGGCGCTGGCTCGCCACGGGCGACACCGAAGACACCGGTCAGACCGAGCAGGGCCAGGAAGGCGGCGCCCAGGGCAAAGCCGCTCACCAGGTCCACTTGCTCGAAGAGCGGACCGAAGACCATGACCCCGATGGCCGACCCGCCATACGAGCCGGTGTACCAGAGGGCATGCGCCTTGCCGAGATCATCCTGGGCCACCTCGCTGCGAATCTTGAGCGCCATGGCCAGATCGGTTACCGGTGCTCCCATGGAGGCGAAGGCAATGGCCACCAGGCCCACGTAGAGGTTGGAGGTGAGGCCGAGTGCCAGGAAACCGGCGGCAAAGAAGAGCCATCCACCAAAGATCCAGGTCGTGCGGTTGGCGACCTTCATGTTGCCAACGATCAGGTTTGAGAGGACATTTCCCACCCCGTAAGCGGTGGCCAGCATGGCGTAGGTCGCCTCGCCCCCACCGATCTGCTGCTCTGCTAACAGGACCATGCCCAACGAGTAGAGGCCGGTCCAGACCGCCATACCCAGGCCGTTTCCAGTGAGCGACAGCGCCAGCGTACGGTTGGCGCCGAAACGTCTCGCTGCACGGACCAGCGAGGCTAACCAGGGCTCGCCCGGGTCCTGAGACTGGTGGGGCACCGCCACGCGAATGGCAAGCGTGGTGAGGACCGATACCAGAAAGCTAGCGGCGTCCAGCAGAAAGAAGGTCTCGGTGGAGAGTACCTTGAGGAGGAGCGACCCCACAAGCGGCCCCAGAATGCGGGCGGTTCGGATCGTGGCCGAGTAGGCCGCAGAGCCCCGCTGGAAGTCCGCCTCCGGCAGAATGTTGACCATCATGGTTGCGCGGGCTGGCGTGAAGAAGGCGGAGGCGGATGCCTGAATCAGCGCCACCGCCGGCAGATGCCAGACCTGAAGCAGATCCGTGTAGTAGAGCAGCGGTACCAGACCGACCGCCAGCATGCGCACGAGATCGGCCACGATCATCAGCCGCCGCCGGTCGAACCGGTCAGCGAGCACGCCGCCCAGCAGCCCGAAGATCAGGTACGGCAAGTATTCGGCAGCGCCAACCAGCGCCATGATAGTCGGTGACCCCGTGAGCCGGTAGGTGAGCCAGATCAGGGCAATGGCGTAGAGTTGATCACCGATGGCCGAGAACAGCTGTCCAAAGTAGATGAGGGTGTAGTTGCGGTTTCGCAGGAGAGAGAGCATGCAAGAGCCTCCCGATTCTTCCAGGATGTTTGGAACGCCACCTACCGGACATACGTGGAAAGCGCACCCTTGAGGCTCTCAATCAGTTCCTTGCCCTGCTTATCCGGGACGGCTTCCATGACGCAGTGGTCGAGGTGATCCTCCAGCACTCGCTGGGCGACCTTGCGCAGCGCCGCCTGCACCGCCCCGATCTGATGCAGGATATCGGCGCAGGGCTTTCCGTCCTCGGCCATCTGTTTGATCGCCCGTAGATGCCCTTCGGCTCGGGCGAGCCGGGAGATCACTTCGGGGGACTGCGGGTGTGTATGACCGCCACTCATTCACAGGCACCACCTTTCAATCATATCCTATCCCCCCGGAGGGGATCTACCAAGTAGGATACTAGCGTGTGCGGGAAAGTCAATCAGGCTCTTTCCCCGGGGCTACGAGGGGAGTCCCAGCGCCACCATAATGCCCGGCAGGGTGAGTGAGCGGAACGTTTGGTCCATCTCCTCGGCCGAATAGGGCATCTTCTGGTCGAGCCACCAGGCGATCAGTCCCAGGAAGGCGCTGACCGTGTACTGCACCACGACCTCCAGAGGGACGCGAGAGGGACCGTGGCTGGCGACCAAGGCAGTCAACTCTTTCCGCACGAGGTCTCCCAGTATGCGCTGCATTTGCTCCTGCACGATCGCACCGCTCTGTTTGCCCAGCGTCGCCTTGAAGGTCCGGTAGTTGCTCTCCGCGTGATCAAATAGCGCCCGGCTAAAGCCCAGCGGTCTCCTGGCGCCCGGTCCTGCAAGCGCTGCGAGCTGCTGCTCCAACAGGAATGCACGAAGCTGATCGAACCCGCTCAGGAGCAACTGCTGCTTGTCCAGGAAGTGTGCGTAGAAGGTCGACCGACCGACGTCGGCCTTGTCGATGATCTCCTGCACCGTCACCGCCTCGTACCCTTTCTCAAGGATAAGATCCATGAGGGCGTCCAGGAGCTGCTGGCGCGTCCGGCGCACGCGCCGGTCTTCGGCCTTTGCTGTCATTCATGCTTCCCTCCGTTTCTGAACAGATCAGAGCCCTTTGTTCCGTACTGAACATTCGTGGCAAGACTGGTTGTTGACCCTGTCTCTCCCAGACAGTATAACGAAAACGAACACCGTGTGCCATATCGAATGCACTGTTCAGAAGCGGAGGAGATGCTGTGCATCTGTATGCATCCACGAACAAGCTCCCCGGTGCCGCCAAGCCCCTGATCCTCGTGCGCAAGGCGAGCAAAGTCTATGAGACTCCATCTGGCTCCTTCGTGGCGCTCCGGGAGATTGACCTGCAGGTCGGGAGTGGTGAGTTCCTCGCTGTAGTCGGCAAGTCGGGCAGTGGCAAGTCCACCCTGATCAACCTGATCACCGGCATCGATCGCCCATCGACCGGCGAAATCCAGGTGGCGGGCACGCCAGTGCACGGGCTGAATCAGGAGCAGCTGGCGATCTGGCGCGGTCGGAATGTGGGCGTCGTCTTCCAGTTCTTTCAGCTGCTGCCCACGCTGACCATCGCCGAGAACGTGATCTTGCCGATGGACTTCTGCAACACCTACCCCGCGGCGGAGCGCCGGTCCCGGGCCCTGGCTCTCCTGGAGCTTGTCGGCATTGCGGAGCAGGCTGACAAGCTCCCCTCCGCCCTCTCCGGCGGTCAGCAACAGCGGGCCGCCATCGCCCGAGCGCTGGCCAACGATCCCCCCGTGATCGTGGCGGATGAGCCCACGGGCAACCTCGACTCGCAGACGTCAGATGCCGTGCTCAGGCTGTTCGCGGGCCTCGCCGCTCAGGGAAAGACCGTGGTCATGGTGACCCACGAGCGGGACCTGTCGCGCTATATCACCCGAACGGTCACGCTGGCCGACGGCGTAATCGTCGGCGGAGCGGAGGTCGCCCATGCGTAGCCCTCGCTGGCAGAAACTGTGGCGGGACATCTGGCTCGCCCGAGGCCGCATGACGATGATGGTCATTGCCATTGCGGTGTCGATCCTCGGCGTTGGCACGGTCCTGAGCGCGTACACCATCCTCACACGTGAGATCACCCTCAATTACCGCGAGACCAACCCGGCCTCCGCCACCCTGGAGTTGGACAGGATTGACGAAAGCCTGCTGGAAGCGGTTCGCCGGCGCCCGGGAATCGCTGACGCCGAGGCCCGCGCCTCGCTGACGGCCCGAGTGCAGGTCGGCCCCGGCCAGTGGCGGCCGCTGCTGCTGTTCGTGATCGACGACTTCGAGGCGATGCGAATCGCTACAGTCGATTCCGAAGCCGGCGCATGGCCACCGCCCACGGGTTCCATGCTCATCGAGCGGCTCGCTCTGCAAGTGTTGGAGGCGGAACTGGGGGACGAGGTGCTCGTCAAGGCCCCCAGCGGGCGGGAGCGAACGATCGCGATCTCGGGGAGGGTGCATGATCGCAGCCTCGCCCCGGCGGTGCAGGAGCGGACCGGTTACGGCTATATCACGCCGGCAACGCTTGAGTGGCTCGGGGAGCCGCCCGTGCTCAATGAGCTGAAGATCACGGTCAGTGCGCAGCCTTTGGAGGCCGCGGCGATTGAGCGGACCGCCCGGGACCTGGCGGGCTGGCTGCAGCAACAGGGCCGGGAGGTCCATGAGATCCTGATCCCGCCCCCGGGTCAGCACCCGCACCAGTCCCAGATGGTCGCCCTCCTGACCCTGCTCCTCGTCTTCGCCCTAATGGCGCTCGTCCTCAGTGCAATCCTCATCTCCACCATAATCTCCGGTCTGCTGGCCCAGCAGGTCCGCCAGATCGGGGTGATGAAGGCCGTGGGCGCCGCCACACGACAGATCGCCGGGATCTACGTGGTGATGATCCTGCTAATTGGGTCCGTGGCCGTCGCCCTGGGGGTGCCCCTCTCTGTCGCAGGGGGGCGTGGCTTCGCACGGGCGGTAGCCGATCTCCTCAACTTCACGCTCCACAGCCAGGCAATCCCCGGGTGGGTCTTCCTGGTTCAGGGCTCAGCCGGACTGCTGGTACCGCTGCTAGCAGCGCTCGGCCCGATCCTGCGCGGCTGCCGGATCACCGTCCGTGAAGCGATCGCCGACTTCGGCGTGAGCCAGGAGCCCCCTCCCGGCCGCGTGGTGAGCAGCCTGCTGGGGGTGGCGCACGGTCTGGATCGCTCCCTCCTGCTGGCGCTGCGCAACACCTTCCGCCGGCGCGGGCGCCTGGCGCTGACGCTTGGCCTGCTGGCGGTGGGTGGAGCCATGTTCATGACCGGACTCAACGTCAGGATGGCGTGGGATCACATGCTGGCAGACGGTTTCGCAGCCAGGCGGTACGATCTGGAGATCCGCCTGAGCCGTCCGGAGCCGGTGAAGAGTCTCGTCCCTCCCCTCAGCAGCCTTCCCGGCGTAGAGTTGGTGGAGCCGTGGGGGTACGCCCCGACCACCCCGTCCCAACCCGGGATGATTGATCTGGTGCGTTCCTACCCAGACGGCGGACACGGCAGCTTCACCCTCCGTGGCGTTCCCTCGGGGACGGGCCTGGTCCAGTTCCCCTTGCTGGACGGGCGCTGGCTCCAGCCGGGCGACAGCCGTGGGGTGGTGCTCAACCAGATTGCGCTCGCCCAACTGCCTGGCGTTACCGTTGGCGACACCGTCACGCTCTCGGTCAGCGACCACCCCATGGAATGGACCGTTGTCGGCATCGTACAGGAGATTGGCTCACCGGCGGCGGCCTACGTGACCGCTGAGGCGCTCGAACGGGCCATTGGCCTGCCCGGGCACGCAGGCTCCTTCCGGCTCGTCACCGCGGATCTGGATCCGGACGCCAGGGCGGATTTGATCCGCTCGGTTGAGCAAACCCTGACCGAGGCCAACGTAGGGGTAGCCATGGTGACTGCCGACTCGGAATGGCGCACGGCGGTTGGCGACCATCTCGCCATTCTGATCTCCGCCTTGCTCTTCATGGCGGCCCTCACGGCCGTTGTCGGGGCGCTGGGACTCCTGTCGACCATGAGCACCAACATTGCAGAGCGTACCCGCGAGTTTGGGGTAATGCAGGCAATCGGTGGTACACCTAAGACGGTCGTGCGCATCGTCGTTACTGAGGGGCTCTTGATTGGCCTCCTCAGTTGGGTCCTCGCGCTGGTGCTCTCCCTGCCGGCGTCGGCGATGGTTGGCAGCCTTCTCGGCAACCTTTCCTTTCGTGTGCCGCTGCCGCTGGCCCTCTCCGCCCAGGGCGTGCTCCTCTGGCTGGCGGTCACGGTCGTCGGGGCGGCCGCAGCCAGCGCCTTGCCGGCCTGGCGCGCCTCCCAGCTGACAATCCGTGAGACCCTGAGCTATGTATGACAGGTGCTGCATGGTCGAGCTCGATGGCTGGCTGGATAGGGACTCCTCCCGGAGCGCAACAAATTTTGCGTGATCTCAAAGCCTGTCATGACCGAAACCGAGCCCGACAAGAAAATGCCGAAGAGCCCGAACGGGGCAAGCAGCAGGAGGGTCCAGGCCATGTCAGCCGTGGCGGTCACCCAAAGCTGCGGGACCAGGTGCGGGAAGATGTGACGCCAGAAGATCCGCCCGGACCCCGCACCCACCGCCCGTGCCCCTTCTACATAGGGCTGGACCGACACCGCCTCGGTGTGCTGGCGGATCTGCTCAACCAGCCGGGGGATGCCGGCCACGGCCAGAATCGCGCTGATCAGCCAGAACGATGCAGCCCCGCCGGGATCGCCGCCGAGAGCGGGAACCAGCGGGAGCAGGGCGACCGGGATCAGCAGGACCGGCAGAGCGAAAAAGGCGAGGCCGAGCAGGCGTCCCGCTGAGCGTCTTAAGCGAGTGAGATCGACAGGTCGAAAACTGGTTCATGCGGCAGTGGTGCTGATTCTGGTCGTGGAGTGCGCTGGGCCGCAGGACCGACCGGTCCCGCCCAGCCAAGGATCGCTGTTCGAGGGGATCGATCTTCTGCTGCTAACCTCCCTGCAGACGCAGGAGATGGGTCGAGAGGGCTATCTTAGGGAGCTGCCCAACGTCCGGCTGCCAGCCATGGAGGGGGCTCTACCGGAGGTGGTAGATGGGTTGAGCAGGGTGAACGGGAGGCGACTGGGACTGCCAGTGGGGCTGTCGCCCGCCCTGATCGCAGCCAATCAGGAGTGGTTGAGCGCATCGGGAGTTCCTCTACCGCCGCTGGACTGGACATGGGCGGACTACGAGCAGGCAGCGACAGCTACTGTGATCGACAGGCTCGCCGAACTCGGAGCCATGAGAACAGAGGGCTTCGAGGGCCATCCGAGCGACAACTCATTCTTTGTCGTTCGGTCGGTCCAGGATACGCCATCCGGGATGACACTCTACCCGCTCCCGCGTGGCCCGAAGGGACGTCCCACGCCAGTGGAGGCGCTTATCGCAGCCGTGCCCATCGCAGCGAGGCATCCGGAACTGGCGATGGAGTTCGTGGGCCTCCTCAACGCCAAGGACGAACAGTTGCGTTTGGCAAGGGCGGGAATTCGACCGGTCACGGCGAATGAGGTGGTACTGTCAGCTTGGCGTAAGACGGTGGGCGATCGGATGGTCGGTGTGTGGGACCTCGTGGTGAACGACCTATATGTAGACGGGACGCTTATTTATCCAAGCGAAGTGCTCAAGAGTCTCGGCCCGTATTTCAGGGGGGAAGCGCAGCTAGACGCAGTGATCGCAACCCTAAGACTCCCGGCTTCCAACTACGAGCGATAGAGAGCAACCCCTGCCACATCAAGCGTGGCAGGGGTCATCATATGGCTACCGCCCGACGAACATCTGAGTAAACATCATTCCGTAGTTGCCACCGGACTGAATGCCAATGCCAATATGGGTGAAGTTCGCGCTCAGGATGTTCGCCCGGTGCCCGGCAGAGTTCATGAGGGCCGTGTGGGCGCCGCTCACGGAGCCATTGCCGGCAATGTTCTCGCCCGCAGTGCGGTAGGAGACGCCGTAGGTCTTCATCATATCGAAAGGAGAGCCGTAGGTCGGGGACTGATGGCTGAAGTAGTTCTTGTTGATCATATCCTGGCTCTTCAGGCGGGCCAGCTTGGTTAGCTGCAGGTCGGCCTTCAGGGCAGGGAGACCGTTCTTGGCGCGCTCCTGGTTGACCAGGTTGAGCATCTGCTGCTCGGCAGCGGTCAGGCCGGTCGTGGCTGTGGTAGTGCCGGTAGTCGGAGTTGCCGTGGTCGTCTTGGCTGCCGTCGTAGTCGTCGGGGTGGTGGCACTGTAGGTGGGCACATAGGCGCAACGGACACCGTAGCTGGTGTAGGAGCAGCGCAGCTGGTAGTACGACGCCGCGGAGGCCGGAGCAGCCGAGGCCATGACGGCTAGAGCGGTAACAGCGACAAGGGCCGCGGCCTTCATGATCCGGGAGAGCTTGTTCATTGCCATCTCCTCCTATTCTCTTACGAAGCGCTGATCTACGCAGGCAGACTGAGGAGGAGAAGATCTCCCCCTGCAACGCTTACGGGGTTAGCTGTCGGACGCGGACGGCAGGAGTGTCGCCCGGGCAACCAGGGGTCTGGTTGCGCTTTGCCCCAATATCTCTCTGGGTCCCCCGCTTCCAAATGTGGAACTCAGCGATCCTGTGTGTCGAGCGGCTTCGTCATGTACTTTAGCGCTGTCGGACATGCTGCGTCCATGCAAAGAATCTTCCATGGAACCACCATTGGCAACGCCGTGGTGGTTTTTCCATGCTGCCTTTCACTGTGGGAGAGAAGATCGGATCAACTAAAAATTGGCAGGAGATCCAGTAGGACCAACAGAAGTTACCAGTCGCTTACAAAAATGAGGCGACAGTCAGAGGGGAGGATGGGGCGTGTGAAGCGAGGAGGCAACCCTTCCTGGATCGCCGCGTTGGGGCTGGCTGCAATTCTGGGTTCGCTTGCAATCGTGGGCACGGGGACCAACCTGCAGGCGACCCAGGCGACCGGCGTAGCGTGGCGCCAATCCGGCGGCGCCGAGTTCGATACCCTCCTGACCGCCGAGGCACTTGAGGCTGACCAGGCGCAGGTTGATCTTGGCTCTCTGATCGAGGGCGAGTCCTTTGTCGTTGTAGACCTGCTGCGTATTCGGAACATACACACGGCAGCGCTGAACCTGTCGGTGGAGTTGGTCGCCATGCCCGGGTTCTCGGCGGCCGTCCTGAACGATCAGGTGTCGCCGGGGGAGGAGGCGATCCTCCAGATCTCAGGCGCCCCGACGGCGACTGGACCGCTGACGGGAAGGATCATCGTCCGGGCTCTGGGTGGTTACCTGCAACTCGCCATTCCGGTCACCGCGGAGGTCCTGCCCAAGCCAGCGCCGGCCGAAGGCACGACCGAGGGGGCGGTCGAGGTGACCATGCCGGTGGAGGAGGCTCCACTGGTGCCAGAGCCAGAGCGGGGTAAGCCGGTCGGCAACTAGGGAGGGGGAACGGCATTGAAACGGTTGATGAGCTTCCTGGGCGGACTCTTTTCGGTGCTACTGGTTCTGATGATGCTCGGCGTAGGCCTGATGGCCCTGGCTGGCAGGCGGTCGCCCGACGGGATCCCCACCTTCCGCGACTATAAGGTGCTCTCCGTGATCAGTGGCTCCATGGAGCCAGAGATCCACACTGGCGATGTGATCGTGATCAAACCCGTGGCAGAGGCCGCCCAGATCGCAGAGGGGGATATCATTACCTTTCGGTCTGGGGAGGAGCAGCAGATTCTGATCACCCACCGGGTGGTGGGAATTATCTCGGTCAACCAGGAACCAGCGGCCTTCGTAACCAAGGGCGATGCCAACGACAGCGAAGACCCGTCCACGGTAGCCTTTAAGCAGGTGGTGGGGCGCTACCAGTTCCGGCTGCCCTACTTTGGCTACGTGGCTAGCTTCATTCGCAAGCCGATCGGGATCTTCTCGGTCGTGATCATTCCCGGTCTGGTGTTGATCGGGCTCGAGTTCCGCAAGATCTGGCAGGCGCTCTCCGAGGCCGAGGCGAGCAAGGCCAAAGCGAAGGCGCTGGCGGATTCCGAGGAGAGGGAGTAGCCAACCTCCCCTCCGTGACGCCCTGACAGGCCCCACGGTGGTCTCGTGTGCTCCGGACGTGAAAGAGAAATGGGGAGGAATCTTCCGATGCTCGCCAAGCGCATTTCAATGAGCCTGCTTGCGATTGCCATGGTCTCGCTCGTGGTCAGCGCCTCCAGCTTTGCCCTCTTCTCCGCCCAGTCGGGCAACGCCAACAACACCTTCACCGCCGGTACGGTCACCCTGGGCACGCCCATGACCGACTTCGCCACGGTGAACAACATTGCCCCGGGCGACTCTGGCTCCAAGTCGTACTCGATCGAGTACACCGGCAGCCTTGACGCCTGGATCGGTCTCGATGTCTCCACCTCCGGCGACCTGATGACCTGCGACGGCGGCGGGCGGTTTGCCACCAGCCTGACCGATGGCGTCAACACCTTCTCCGGCAACGCCAATGACCAGGTGGTCGGCGTCTACGCCCAGGGGCAGGTGCTCAACCTCACGCTGAACTGGGGCCTCGACCTGAACGCCGGTAACGACTGCCAGGGCGACGGCGCCACCGTCTCGCTCATGGTCAAGGCGGTCCAGCACCGGAACAACATTAACGGCGCCGGCACCGGCCCGATCTCCTGGAGCTAGCGCCGTAACGGAGAGCCCGCCGGGGTAGGCGCCCCGGCGGGAGTTGGGGGGGAGTCCACATGAAGAAAAAGTTCTGGCTGGTCACGGTAGCTGCCATGACAGCCATCGCCCTCGGAATGGGTGGTACGATGGCCCTCTTCTCCGACTCGGCGACCGGTCAGTCGGATTTCATTGCCGGCACCCTTTGCATTCAGGCGGAGCGGAACGACGGCGAGGCTGTGCCTGGCCCCATGTTCTATGTCACGCCGCAGCAAGGGGAGACGCCGCTGGGCATACCGGGCCAGTATCCGACAGGCCTGTGGGCGCCGGGGGACGAACACCAGCGTACCCTGACGGTATCGAACCCCGCCTCGTGCAGTAGCATGAATGCGTGGCTGGAATCCGTCGAGGCCAGCCTCCAGGCTGGCAGCGACGCCGACCTGGCGGACAAGCTGTACGTGGAGATCACCACACCGCAGTTAGGGGTGGAGAAGAAGGTGGCGGAAGGCTGGCTCAGCGACTTCCTCTCCGGACCGGTGGCGATGAGCTACCCCGACGGAAGCCGAATCCCGCTCTACCTGACCTCCAACCGTCATCTGAAATTCAACGTGCTCTTCGACATTACAGCTGATAACAGCTTCCAGGGGAAGGAACTCGTGGTCGACTTCACCGTCCACGCGATCCAGATGGATAACAACCCGTAGGGAGCCTTGTCAGGGCGTCACGAAGGGGAGTTTGGTCCACACAAGAAGGGGAGGCCGATCGGCCTCCCCTTAGAGTCGCTTCTGATAGGCAATAATGCCGGGCGCCGGTGTAAAGCCGAACTTGCGATTGACAGCCAGCATGGCGCCGTTTCGCTCGTGGTTGCTGGTCCCCACCCGCCGGTAACCCTTCTGGCGGGCGTACTCCAGGCCCAGCAGCTTGAGGGCCTGGGCCAGACCCTGCCCCCGGTGGTCCCGGCGCACCCCGGTGAAGAAGGTCCAAGCCGGCGCCCCGCCCCCAGGGAAGTGGAGCCCGTTCATGGCGACGAGTTCGCCGTCCTTCTCCGCCAGGAAGAGACCAGCCGGGTCGAAGTTGGGGCTGTCGAAGAGCTCGGCCGCATAGGCCTCGTAGGAGAGAGGGGTCCAGTCGGGGCCGAGCCCGGGCTCATCGCGCGCACAGTCGATATCGAGCTGGTAGACCCGGCGCTTGCCCTCCGCCGGGTCCAGGTGCGCCAGCGAGAGGAATCGGTAGCCCCTCCGCTGCGCCGCGAGAAAAGGGGCGCGGTGCGGCTCCGGGTCGAACCGCTCCAGGTCGATCTCGGAGCGCAGGAAGTGCTGGATCGGTTGGAAGCCGTGCTTGGCCAGGAAGGCCAGACCCTCGGGCCGGTCGTCCCGGACCTCCAACTCCAGGATCGACTGCCCCCACTGGCGGGCCTGCTGCTCGGCCGCGGCGAGGAGGGCGGCGCCGGCCCCCATCCGCCCGTGTGCCTCGTCCACCGCCCCCTCCAGGAAGTAGGTCCCGACAGGGCGCCAGGGGTTGCGGAAGAGCACGCAGTGACCCGCAATGACATCATCCGGTTGATAAGCCACGAGCCTGACCCAAGGCTCCTGTTGGGACCGCTCTCTCTCCTGGCGAATGAAGTCATCGGTCGAAAGGGATCGGAGGCTGCGCTGGTTCCGGATCGTCGCCAGAATCGGCCAGTCTTCGGGGGTCGCAGGGCGCACGCACCAGGTCATGGGATCTCCTCCATGAAGGCAGGGATTGGCATGGAACTGACGAACTTTGATCAGTCGTAAGCCCGCAGAAATTCGGGGCTGGGCGGGAGAATAAGCCGTAGGCAACCCGCCAGAAGGAGGCACGCAAACATGGATGAGAAGAGCCTGACGCCGGCAGAGCTGGCGAAGTTGATCGACCACACGCTGCTGAAGCCAGAGGCGACTGAAGAGCAGGTGCGCAAGCTGTGCCAGGAGGCCCGGGAGCACCAGTTCATGTCGGTCTGTGTCAATCCGCACTGGGTGCCGTTCTGCGCTGATCTCCTCCGGGGGTCAGACGTGAAGGTCTGCACGGTGATTGGCTTCCCGCTGGGAGCGAATCGGAGTGAGATCAAGGCGGTGGAGGCGGAGGACGCCATCGACCGGGGGGCGACCGAGGTCGATATGGTGATCAACATCGGCGCTCTGAAGTCGCGGCAGTACGACGTGGTTCTGAACGATATCAAGGCGGTGGTAGATGCCGCCTCCGGCAAGGCCCTGGTCAAGGTGATCATTGAGACCTGCCTGCTGACGGACGAGGAGAAGGTGAAGGCCTGCGAACTGGCCAAGGAGGCCGGAGCCGACTTCGTTAAGACCTCCACAGGCTTCAGCACCGGGGGCGCTACCGTGGCGGATATCGCCCTCATGTGCAAGACCGTCGGCCCCGAAATGGGGGTAAAGGCCTCGGGCGGGGTGCGCGACTATGAGTCCACCATGGCCATGGTGCGGGCCGGGGCCACGCGGATTGGCGCCAGTGCCGGTATCGCCATTATCAGCGGTGGAAAGGCGAAGGGCTCCGACAAGTATTAAGAATAACGCAAGGGGGAGGGTTTTAACACCCTCCCCTGCTATTTGCGCGATTATCCGCCCACCATGACCCGGTCACGGCCGGCCTCCTTGGCCCGGTAAAGGGCCTGATCGGCCCGGGCGACCCAGTCCTCAACCGTATCCCCCCGGTGGTAGGGCGCAACACCCACGCTGATCGTCACCATGCGGAAGCGGTCGCCCAGTCGCTGGTGGACAGCGTCTCGCAGCCGCTGGGCTGCGTGGTAGGCCTGGTTCATGTCCCCGACGTTGACCAGGACCATGAACTCATCGCCTCCCCATCGGCCGAAGCGGTCAGTGGAGCGCAGCACCTGCTGGATCGCACGGGTCACAGCCTTCAGGACATTGTCACCAGCCTCGTGACCGAAGGTATCGTTTACCTGCTTGAACCGGTCCAGGTCGAACATGACCAGGATCGCGGGGCGCACCCCGCCCTCCGCCAGGTAGATCTGGTCCCGGATCATGCCGAACATCTGCCGCCGGTTGGGAATCCCCAACAGGGGATCGGTGTTGGCCAGGTCGGCCATGGATCGGGCGAGAGTCTGGGTCCGCTCGTATTGCTCGCGCATGCGACCATAGACAAAGAGAAAGGTAATGAGGGCGGCGTTGGCCAGGTACAGGTGGATCAGGGGCCGGACCAACATGGGTTGCGCACCCGCCACCCGTGAGATGATCATGTAGGCGAGCCCGAAGGCGAGAGTGACCAGGTAGACACCCGAGGAGATCCAGGTGGCCCGCCGGGGCTCGAAGATCAAGAAGACAGCGATCAGGGAGACGGAGAACCAGGGGCTGAAGGCGACGAACTGATCGAGCGCCTCCCGCCCGCTCTCCCGAAAGAGCGTGGTGTAAAGGATCGAGAGCAACATGGACAGGACCCACATGACGGAGGCCGACTCAACAAACCGGATTGACCGCCGGCGGCGCCACAGAAGCAAAGCGAGCCCGGCGGGCAGGAGCGTGCCCAGCCAGGCGGTAATCGAGACTCCAGTCGGGGACGGGTGGAGCACGAGATCGGCAGCCACAGCAACGGAAGCAATGGGGAGCATGATCAGAAAGAAGCGTCGCTTCAGGGCGGCGAAGCGATCGTCCTGTTCCACGGCGTCACCCCCTTCCTGGCGCTGATCCTGGGCTTGGAAGGTCGACTTCGTCCTGAGTATTCCATTTATTTATAGCACAAACGAGCGAACCTTGCAAAGTCGAAAGGTAGGGGAAAGGTAGGGTCTACCTGCCCTTTCACGACCCTCCCGTGCGTTTTCTCCGGCGCGCGGGGAATATCAACTTACCTGATTCTGGCGGGGGTTCTGCGCACCGAGAGGATCGTATTGGCCAGGAAGAGCAGGATTGCGATCACGTTCAGCATGCCGCCCCATTGCCGGAGGAGCGTCCAATCGATCAGGTCGCCGACCACACGCAACAGCAGCGACAGGTGCAGCAGGGCCAGGTGGGCGTAGAACCGGCCGCTGAAGAGCATGGTTACCCCCAGCACGGCGGGGAAGATCACGGGCGCATGGCCGAAGATCATGCTGAAGACGAAGCCGAGGAAGATCGCGTGGAGCACGGCGTCATAGCTCCCGCCGTAGAGGAAGCCATAGATCATGGCGAGGGCGCCGCTGACCAGCAGCCAGCCGTAGCCCGAGAGCATGCAGGTGGCAATAAACCGGGTCAGCCCTTGCTGCCGGACCGTCCGCCAGGCGATATCGTGCCGCAGGAGCCAGACCGCCAGAGCGGCGAGGCCTGCGCCAGTCACCCGCCAGCCCGTGACGTAGGTGAAGGGCAGGAGCAGGAGCCCCAGAAGGAAGAGGGCGACCACTGCTACGAAGGCAGCTCGGCCAGCGGACGAGATCCGCAGGAGTCGGGTTAGCTCCAGCCGCTCCCCGCCGATCGTGAGGACCAGGAAGCCCGCCCACCAGGCGGCCAGCACGGAGATTGGCTGGCCCACGAGCCAGAGCAGGTTGCCAGCGAACCAGACCACGGCGCCCAGGGCCAGGACATAGGTGAAGAGGGCGGGCTGGAGCCGCACGAGGTGGCCAAAGATCAGCACCATGCCCAGGCTGCCCAGGGTGATCGCAAGGGCGCCGACCCAGCCCGGGAGCCCAACGATCAGGCCGAGGCCACCCAGGACGGTCAGGAGCGGCGCGAGGAACATCCACCGCTGGCCCAGCGCCACCGCCCGCTCCAACCCCACCAGGGTACCGAGGAAGCTGGAGACCATGAGCGGGCCATGGCTGCTCGCCAGCGTGGGGGTGAGCGGGGGGAGCGCCCAGCCAAACCGGAGCAAACCAGCCCACATGGCGCTCAGCAGCAAGAAAATGCCCATACCCAGCAGAGGAAACCGGCCGGGATTGCTCTTCGTTCTCGACATTGATCTCTGCCTCCGTTCAGTGCGGTTCGGTCTCAGTATCCCCCGAATTCCCGCCGGGGCGAAGTGACGGAACTCACACGGAGGATGTGGCCTTGCGCCGACCACTGCCGCAGAACAGGACCCCGTGGTATAGTGGAAGCCGGAGGTGCAGCCGTGGCTCTCTACAATGTCGATGCGGTCGTGATCCGTGTCCGTGACTTCGATGAGGCCGACAAGATTGCGGTCTTGCTGACCCGTGAGGAAGGAAAGGTTCAGGCGATCGCCAAGGGAGCCCGACGCCCGCGCAACCGCTACTCCGCGGCTACGCAGCTCTTCACGCAGGTCAAAGCACAGCTTTTCCATGGGCGCAGCCTTGACACCCTCAGCCAGGTGGAGATTGTGGAGTCGTTCCGCCACCTGCGAGAGGACCTGGTCCGCATGGCCTACGCCACCTATGCCTGCGAGGTGATGGACGCCCTGCTGGCGGAGAAGCAGAAGCATGAGGCGCCCTTTCTCCTGCTGTTAACCACCCTCCACCTGTTCAACGAGCCGGAGATCCAACCCGAGCCGGTCCTCCGTGCCTACGAGCTGAAGCTGCTCTCCATGATGGGCTTCCGCCCGAGCCTTGAGGCCTGTGTCAACTGCGGGACCCACGAGGTTGCCGGCCCGCAGATCCGCTTCTCGCCCGCACTGGGCGGGGTGCTCTGCCCGACCTGCGCCAGCGAGGGGGAGGCGGTGCTGCGAATCTCCCGTGGGGCGCTGGAGTCCATGAAGCACCTGCTTGATGGCGATATTCGCAGAGCGAACGTGATCCGGCTCGGCAAGGAGATGGCCGAGGAGCTTGATCGAGCGCTCACCCACTACATTCTGCTCCGGACCGAGCGCAAGCTGAAGTCCAAGGAGTTCCTCGACACGCTGCGGGTTTAAGCCAGGGTCACCTTGTCAAGAATCCCTCTCAGGAGGGATTCTGTTATGTCCACAAGCGTGCGGCTGGTCGAGTTGGGGCCGAGGGACGGGGTGCTGCGGGGCGAGTGTGGCCCCTACCACTGGGAGGCACGGCTGGCGCGGGGGCCGGTCAGCTACGGGCTGGACCCGGCGACACTCTACAAGGGGCCGGGCCGGGTGGCCCGACTGGTCCTCTACGAGCAGATCGCGGGCACCCACGTCAAGCGGAAGGTGGCCGCCTTCGATCGAGGTTGGCTCTTCGGCCGGAAGGAGCACCTCACCACACTGCGGCGCGTGGTTTCATACTTGGAGCGGCAATAAGGTAGGCCCTTCTGCGCGTGCGAAGGGTCCCTTTTCTTTTCTGTGGACCTCTTGACGCTGCGCAGATCGGTAGTTACAGTGTAACTAGTTACACTGTAACTACCGAATGGAGGGGGGAGGCCGGTGATCAAAGGGGCGCTTCTGGGCCTGTTGGCCATACAGCCCATGCATGGCTACGACCTGAAGGTCTCTCTCGACCGCACCCTCGGCCAGACCAGCAAGTTCAACGTCGGGCAGGTCTATACGGCCCTGGCCAAGCTGGAGAAGGACGGTCTGATCGCACCCGAGTATGTCGCCCGCGACGACCGCTCAGAAATGAAGGTCTACCACCTGACCGAGCGCGGCCAGGAAGAGTTGGCTCGGTGGTTTGAGACCCCCGTCGAGAAGGTTGACCTGCGCGACGAGCTCTTCATGAAACTCACCCTTGCCCGCCGGACCGGTGGTGCAGAGGTTCCCGCCCTTATCCGCAGGCAGCGACTTGCCACGGTCCGAGCGATCCAGGAGTTGACCCGGCTGAAAGAGGCGTACCACCCCGTCGATGAAATGGAGGTGATCCTCCTGATCGAAGGGGCGATTCTCCACCTGGAGGCGGACCTACAGTGGCTCGGTCTCTGGGAGTGCCGGGCTCGACCCTGATCCCATTTAGACAGGAGGTACAGACGATGTCCCAGGAGCTGATTCTATCCGCCAGGCAGGTATCCCGCCTATACCAGGGAGATGGCGAACGATTCGCCGCCGTTCGTGAGGTCAACCTGGAAGCGAAGCCCGGCCAGTTCCTTGCGCTCATGGGCCCCTCGGGATGCGGCAAGTCAACTCTGCTCAACATGCTGGGCGGAATCGACCGCCCGAGTGCCGGCGAAGTCTGGGTGGCGGGCACCCGCATTGACCGGCTCTCCGAGACAGCCCTGGCGCTCTTCCGCCGGAAGCATGTGGGCATTGTCTTCCAATTCTTCAACCTGATTCAGAACCTGGACGCTCTGAGCAACGTCGAGCTGCCTTCCCTGCTGGCAGGGCGATCGGCCAGGGAGACTCGGCAGCAGGCCCTGGACCTCATGGAGGCGCTGGGGATCGCCGACCTTTCACGCAAGATGCCAAACCAGCTAAGTGGCGGTCAGCGCCAGCGAGTGGCGATCGCTCGGGCGCTGATCAACAAGCCGGCGGTGCTGCTGGCCGATGAGCCTACCGGCGCCCTGGACCAGGAATCTGGAGCCGGCGTCATGCGGCTATTCCGGCGGCTCCACGCCGAGGGTCAGACGATTCTCATGGTCACGCACGACCCCAAGGTCGCTGCCTATGCGGAGCGCATTCTGCTCATGCAGGACGGCATGCTCAGCGAGGAGATGTCCGCAGACAGCCGGGGGGGCACCAGACTGGCCGAGCGCTTTGCCCCACCGCGGGCAGCGGCAGCCGACCTGACACGAGTCTAGATCCGGGAGGGACAGCTTCATGCGCGCTATCTGGCAGAAAGCCCGTGCAGATCTCTGGGGGCGCCGCTGGCAGTCGCTCCTGATCGTTGCGACGGTCGGGGCCTCAGCAGCCCTGCTCTACCTGGGATTGCTCACCCTGGCCACCGTCTCCGGCCCCCTGGAGCAGTTGATCGACCGGACCAACGGTGCTCACGCCTACTTCTTCATCTCCGGCGACGATGGGGTCCAGGATCTGTCCGCCCGCATTGCCGCCAACCCGGCCGTGACTCAAATTGAGACACGCCAGGTCCTCAGCACCGAGCTGCTCCTGCCGGGTCGCGATGAGAACGCAGAGGTGATGCTGCACCCCACTGGGACGAGCCCCGCCCCCATGATGCAACACCTGATCGTGGCCGGGCGGGGGCTGGAGGAGGGCAGGACCGGTGAGGCGGTGCTCGGGGTCTCCCTGGCCCGCTTCTTCGGGATCGAGGTGGGTGACGAGATCAGGCTGGCCCTCCCCCAGGGGCCACAGAGCCTGAGGGTGGTGGGGCTCTCCACCGATTCCCTCTGGTGCGCCTACCCCACCTGCTCGCCACAGAACCTCTACGTCCTGCCCGAGAGCTTTGCCGGCATGACCGGCGGCGGCGCCGAGCCCAACTACCTGCTAGGTGTGCGGCTGACCGATCCGGCCCAGGCGGACTCCTTCGTCTCCGAGGTTGTGAAGGAGGCCGGGCCGGTCCAGATCGTGACCGCCCTCTCCTGGCTGACCATGCGGACAGGTACCCAACTGCTCCACGGCCTGACCACATCGTCATTAATGGTCTTCGCCGTGACCGCGATCGCAGCGGCGGCGCTGATTACCGTTAACCTGCTAGGCGGTGCCGTCCTCTCCCAGTTCCGTGAGATCGCAATCCTGAAGACGCTGGGCTTCACCGCCCTCCAGGTCCAACTGCTCTTCGCCTTGCAGAACCTGGTGCTCGGTCTGCTTGGTGGGGTGCTCGGGGTCGCAGCAGGGCAGGCTGCGGCTGGCTCCATGCTCATCGCACTGGCAGAGAACATGGGCAACCCCGCGATTCTTCGCTTCCGGCCGGAGGTCGGCAGTCTGGTCCTGGCGATCACCGTCGCCGTCGCGCTTGGAGTGGGGTTGCTAGCCACCTGGCCCGCCACGTTCATCCGCCCGGTGAATGCCCTGCGAGACGGCTTCGCCGCCGCTCGATCCCGCACCCCCTGGCCGGTGCGACTGCTGAGCGCCCTGCGGGCACCCGCACCGGTGATCCTCGGCGTGAAGGACGTGACCGCCCGGCCAGCCAGGGCGATCCTGACCACCATGAGCCTGACGATCTGCATCGTAACCATTACGATCAGCGTTGGGGTCGGGCAGTTCAGCCGGCAGTTGAATACCGACCTGGATATCCTGGGCATGCCGTACGACCTCATGGTCGGCGCCAAGGAGCCCTACACAGCGGGGGAGGCGGAGGCGATCCTGCGCTCGCTCCCCGAGGTCGAGGCGATTGCCCATCGCACGCAGCTCGGGGTCATGGCCACCGAGCAGCAGGTAGCCTTCCGGCTCGACCTGGTAGGTGGCGACTGGCGCTCGATCCCATGGCAGTTGACCGAGGGGCGCCTCCCAGAAGGGCCAAATGAGATCCTGCTGGCGACCGGCATGATCCGGCAGCTTGGGGTGAATGTGGGGGATTCCCTCTCGCTCCGGGTGGGAGGAGAGACGGTTCTCTGGCGAGTCGTTGGAACCTATCGTAACCCGATGGAGTTGGGACGGGTGGGCCTGACCACCCTGGAGGCGGTTCGGCAGGTGGTGCCGGAGATCGAAGCGGCCGGGCTGCTGGTCCGGGTCCGGGAGGGAGCCGATCCTGCCCGGGTGCGACAGGCACTCCTGGACCAGTCCAACTACCGCGTGGCGGTCGCATTAATGCGGACCTTCATTGCCGGCGGCTTCGTGCAGGAGATGGTGGATCAGGTGAAGGTATTGGCGCTGCTAATGTCCGTGATCGCAGCCCTCTCCATGCTGAACACCGCCCTCCTCACCGCCCGTGAGCAGGTGAAGGAGGTGGGCATTCGCAAGGCGATGGGAATGACCCCCGCCCAGGTCCTGATCGCTGTTGGCGCAGGAGGCGCCTGGGTCGGACTGCTAGGCTCCGCTGCCGGGGTGCCAGGGGGGCTCTGGCTCCACAGCTTCATGACCAACACCATGATCCGCCAGCTCACCTTTGGTGATGTGCCTCTGGGTTGGTCGCCCGCAGCGATCGGTCTGCTGGTGCTGGGTGGAACCGCCCTTGCGGTAATCGCTGCACTACCAGCCGCCGCCTGGGCGGGGCGGCTCGTGACAGCACAGGCGCTCCGAGCCGAATAGAGCGAGGCCGTGGGGGTATCCCACGGCCTCGTTCGCGATCACCCGGGTGGGCGGTAGCACTGTTGGAGAATATTGTGACAGAGGGAGGAGGCCCCGCCCGATTTGGCGAAAGTCGGCGATAGAGAGGAGTGAGTCATATGGCCAATCCGTTCTCGGATCAACTGCGCACCGAGATTGTCCGGTGGGTGCGCCAGGGGCTGATCAGCGAGGAGCAGCAGCGGGCGATCCTGGCGCTCTACCCAGCCCAGTCCACCACCGGTCGCGAGCGGGCGGTCCTGATCTTCAGCCTTCTCGGGAGCCTTCTGGTTGGCGCTGGGATAATCCTCTACTTCGCAGCCAACTGGCCGCGGATCCCGGCTGCCGCCAAGGTGCTCTCGATCCTGGTCGCCACGCTCGCCAGCTACGGGGCGGGCTACCACTTCCAGTACCGGCGAGCCGACATGCCCCTGCTCGGGCAGGCCCTGCTCTTCCTGGGCAGCCTGCTCTACGGGGCGGGTATCTGGCTGCTGGCCCAGATCTTTCACCTCGATCGGGACTTCCCGCTCGGCTTCCTGGCCTGGGGTGCGGGGATCCTGCCGCTGGCCTGGCTGACCGCCTCGCGGCCCCTGCTCTACCTGGTGACCGGGCTGCTGACGGTCTGGACCGTGACCACACAGGAGGTCTTCGAGGCGTACAACTGGCTCTTCCCGGCGCTGGCGCTCTCCGCGGTCCTGCCCCTGGCCCGGCGGACCCAGACCCGCCTGGCGGAGAGCGGCCTGCTGCTGGGCCTCTTCCTCTGGTACATGCTGAACGTCAGCCGGGTGGAGGTCGAGCCGTATGTCATGGCGGGGCCTCTGCTGGTCGGGCGGCTGGTCCTGCTCTACGGGGCCGTCCTCTTCCTGGTCGGCCTGGCCCGCCTTGGCGATACCAAGACCTACCTGGGCACCGGGGGCCTCCTCGGACTGTTCGGCCTTTACCTGCTGACCTTCCGCTTCTACCAGGAGGCCCCGACCCTCTTCCAGCTTGATCCCTACACCCTGGGCGGCGTGACGGTCATGCTGGCGTGCGCAGCCGTAGCGGGCTGGTACCACTGGCGGCGAGGCGAGACGCTCCTGCTGGTGCCATCGGCCTTTGTGCCGGTCATGGCGGTGCTCCTGCCCGACATGCTGGCGGAGGCGCCCCGCCTGGTGATCTTCAACCTGCTGCTGTTTGGCGGGACGATCGGGCTGGTGATTGTCGGGATTCGGCAACGGCTGGAACTGCTGATCAACCTGGGGCTGGGCGCCTTCCTGATCCACCTGGTCACCCGGTACTTCGACCTCTTCTTCAGCGCCATGAACCGGTCACTCTTCTTCATACTCGGTGGGCTCCTGCTCCTCATTGGCGGATGGTACCTGGAGCGGAACCGGCGCCGCTGGGTCGGCGATTGGGGAGGTGGCAACCATGGGGCGTAGGTTCTGGCTGGCGGTGCTGGTCCAGGTGGCCATTCTCCTCTCCCTGGTCGGAATCCACGGCTTCACCCTCATGACCGGTGAGCCCGTGTTGCTGAAGACCGCTCCCGTCGATCCATGGGACCCGTTGCGTGGGAACTATATTGACCTCACCTACCAGATCTCCGGCATTGTGGTGGATGAGGTCACGCTGACCGGCTGGCCCTACCGCGAGGGGCAGCGGGTCTGGGTGACGCTCCAAAAGGGCCAACCCTACTGGACCGCGGTGGCGCTCTCCGACCAGAAGCCCCGTACCGGGCCGGACCAGGTGGCGCTGCGGGGCCGGGTGGAGTGGATGGCCTCCCCCACGCCCGGAGAGCCCGCTGAGCGAATCTGGCTCCGGTACGGCATTGAGCAGTTCTATATCCCCGAAGGGCAGGGGGATGGGCTGGGAGGTCGCCAGGTGGACATGGAGGTGGAGGCGCTGGTCGACTCCACCGGGCGGGCGGCGCTCCGCACCGTCTACCTGGACGGAAAGCCGATCGATTGGCGCTGAGTGCAGAAAGGGCGCAGCCAGCAGGGTTACTGCTGGCTGCGCCCCTGTGCTGTCCGCAATTCCTGGCTTGACAGCGCCGCCGGGGCGCTCTAGAATATGACTGTGGTCAAAATTGACCAAAGTCATTTATGGAGGATCGACAGATGCGTACATACTCTGTGGTTGTCGCCAAGGTGATCAATGCCCGTCCCGAACATGTCTACCGGCTCGTGAGCGACATGAATCACCACCGAAACTTCCTGCCAAAGGAGTTTGAGAAGCTGGAGATCGTAAAGGGCGGAATCGGTGCGGGCACCGTCACCCGGGCCCACATGAACGCCATGGGCTCCAAGGTAGTCTACACCCTGACCGTCACGGAGCCCGAGCCCGGCCGGGTCATGCGGGAGACCGACAACGAGGCCGGCGTAGACACCTTCTGGACCTTCACCCCGGTGGAGGGCGGTACCCGCTGTCACCTGCACCTGGAGACCAAGTTCCGGCCCAAGCCTGGCTTCATGGGCCTCCTGGAGCGGCTCCTCACCCCGCTGATCCGCGGGGTCTACAGCCGGGAGCTTGACCTGCTAGACGCTTACGCCCAGAAGACGCCAATTGCCTCGTAGCGAATGGGGATCGCCCTTGACACGGCAGACAGGATTTGCTAGAGTACACTCACGCGAGGAACGGGAGGAGTACCGCAAGCCACCTCTCCAGAGAGCCCTGCGCAAGGTGCAAGCAGGGTGGGGCATGCAGCGGGAACGGCGCCCGGGAGCCAAAACTGAATCACCAGAGGTGGGCGTCACTACCGGCGCCAATCAGGGTGGAACCGCGGGAGACTTGTCACTCTCGTCCCTGGCCAAGTTCTGTTGGCCAGAGACGAGAGTTTTGTTTTCTGGCCGTTCCGTGGCCCCGAGGCGTACCCGTGCGCCCAAGATCATGGGGGTGTGGAGCGAGCAGCGGCGGTGCCTTGCCTCCCCCCAACTCAAAGGAGGAACGACCACATGTATTTCCAGGACCTGATTCTGACCTTGGACAAGTTCTGGGCCGAGAAGGGGTGCATTATCCAGACCCCGTACGACATGGAGAAGGGCGCTGGCACCTTCAACCCGACCACCTTCTTCCGGGCGTTGGGCCCGGAGCCGTGGAACGTGGCCTACATTGAGCCGTGCCGCCGGCCCGCCGACGGGCGCTACGCCCAGAACCCGAACCGCATGCAGCACTACTTCCAGTACCAGGTGATCATGAAGCCCTCGCCCGAGAACATTCAGGAGATGTACCTGGAGATGCTCGAGACGATCGGCATTGACCCCAAGAAGCACGACATCCGCTTCGTGGAGGACAACTGGGAGGCCCCGTCCCAGGGCGCCTGGGGCCTGGGCTGGGAGGTCTGGTGCGACGGCATGGAGATCACCCAGTTCACCTACTTCCAGCAGGTTGGCGGCATTGAGTGCAAGCCGGTCTCTGTCGAGATCACCCTCGGCCTGGAGCGCCTCTGCTCGTACATTCAGGGCGTGGACAACGTCTGGGATATCATGTACAACGAGAAGCTTCGCTACAGCGATGTCTTCGAGCGGCAGGAGTGGGAGCAGTCCACTTACAACTTCGAGCAGTCCGACTCCGAGATGCTCTTCCACCTGTACGGCCTGTACGAGAAGGAGGCGAAGCGCCTCCTGGAGCTGGAGCAGCCCCTCGTCTACCCGGCCTACGACTACATTCTGAAGTGCGCCCACACCTTCAACCTGCTAGATGCCCGCGGTGCGATCGCCGTGAGCGAGCGGCAGGGGTATATCCTCCGGGTGCGCAACATGTGCCGGGCCGCCGCAAAGGCCTATATCGACATGCGTGAATCGCTAGGCTTCCCGCTCCTCAAGGGGCTGGAGGAACGCCCGACCTGGGATTCCCGGTTCGGGGCAAAGGGCCAGGCCGGAATCGGGCCGGACCCGAAGGGCGATGATCTGCCCGACACGAAGGAGGCGAACTAAGCCATGACCACCGAGACGCGCAACCTCCTGCTTGAGATCGGGACCGAGGAGATCCCCGCTCGCTTCTGCGCCCCGGCGCTGGAGCAGTTGAAGCAGAACGCCATGAAGGCCCTCGCCGAAGCCCGCCTCGACTACGAGTTGATCGATGTCTTCGGCACCCCCCGCCGCCTGGTGCTCTATGTGAAGAGCCTCTCACTCATCCAGCGCGATGTGGAGATGGTCGCCAAGGGCCCCGCCAGGAAGGTGGCCTTCGACGCTGAGGGCAAGCCCACAATCCCCGCCCAGAAGTTCGCCCAGGGGCAGGGCGTGGCGGTCGAAGACCTGGAGATTCGGGCCGATGAAAAGGGCGGCGAGTATATCTACGCCCGCAAGATGGTCAAGGGCGAGTCGGTGGCGAAGGTGCTGCCGCCCCTGCTGGCCTCGCTGGTCACATCGATCGACTGGCCGAAGTCCATGCGCTGGGCCGACCGGACAATCCGCTACGCCCGGCCGATCAAGTGGATCCTGGCCATGCTTGGCGACCGGCGGATCCCGTTCGATGTGGACGGCATTGAGACCGTGAGCACCACGCGTGGCCACCGGGTGCTCGGCCCGAAGGAGCCGATCGCCGTCAAGGACGCCGACGAGTACTTTGCCGCTGCAGGCAAGGGCTACGTCATGGTCGACCAGCAGGTCCGCAAGCAGGTGATCTGGCAGCAGATCACCCACGAGGCGAGCCGGGTTGGCGGCTTCGTACCGGAAGATGACGATCTGCTTGAGGAGCTGACCTGGCTCGTTGAGCAGCCGACCGCCTTCGTGGGCTCCTTCGCCCAGTCCTACCTCGATGTCCCCCCCGCCGTGCTGGTGACCACCATGAAGGAGAACCAGCGCTACTTCCCGGTCTACAAGGCCGAGGGCTCCGAGGAGCTGCTGCCCTACTTCATTGCTGTGCGCAACGGCGAGCAGGACCATATCGCGATCGTGCGGGCCGGTAACGAGAAGGTGCTGGCCGCCCGGTTCGCCGACGCCCGCTTCTTCTGGGACGAGGACCGGAAGCGCTCGCTGGAGTCCTTCAACGCCAAGCTGAAGTCGGTCGTCTTCCAGGAGAAGCTGGGCACCCAGTTCCAGCGGGTGGAGCGGCTGGTCAACCTGGCGAAGTCCTTCGCACGGGAGCTGAATCTCTCCCAGGCGGCGCAGGCGCAGGCTGCGCAGGCGGCCTGGCTCTGCAAGGCCGACCTGGCCACCAAGATGGTCTTCGAGTTCCCCGAGGTCCAGGGCTACATGGGCAAGCAGTACCACCTGCGTGAAGGCGGCGACCCCGCTGTGGCCCATGCGATCTTCGAGCACTACCTGCCCCGCGGCGCGGGCGACGAGCTGCCCCGCACCGGCCCCGGCATCGCCGTGGCCCTGGCCGACAAGCTGGACACCCTGGCGGGCTACTTCTCGATCGGCATGATTCCGACCGGCTCCCAGGACCCGTTCGCCCTGCGGCGTGCGGCCCAGGGCGTAGTCCAGACGATCGTGGAGAACGGCCTCGCCCTGGACCTGGCCACCCTCTGCTCGGAGGCGCTGGACCAGTACCAGCTCGACTCGGCGATCGCCGTGAAGGCGTTGAACGACCTGCTGGAGTTCTTCAAGGCCCGCATGAAGGTGATGATGGAGCAGCGGGAGTACCGCTACGACGTGATCGATGCGGTCCTGGCTGCCGGTTTCCGCAACGCCACCGACGCCATGCTGCGGGCGCAGGCGCTCGCGACCATGATGGGCGAGGCGGAGTTTGCCGCCGTCACCGGCGCCTTCAAGCGGATCTCGAACCTGGCCTCCAAGGCGGATGAGGCCGGCGTCACGGTCGGCGAGGTCGATCCCGAACTCCTGGTCGATGCCGCCGAGCGGGAGCTCTACGGCGCCTTCGTAGACCTGCGGCCCGACATGAAGCGGCTCCTGGAGGCTGGCGAGTACGAGGCGTTCTACCGGACTGCGGTCAGGCTGAAGGCCCCGGTTGACGCCTTCCTGGACAACGTCCGCGTGAACGTGGAGGATGAGCGGGTCAAGGCGAACCGCTACAGCCTGCTCGCCACCCTGGGCTCGCTGCTCCTGGTCCCGGCCGATCTGGCCAAGCTGGCCGTATAGAAAAGCGACATGGCCCCCCGTCTGGATTGCCAGGCGGGGGGCCTTCTATGCGGTTAGAGCAGAGCCAGTTCCCGTGCCCGGGCGATCGCGTGGACCCGATTGCTGGCGCCCAGCTTCCCGAAGATATTGCCAGCGTGCTTCTTCACTGTGGTCAGGGCCACGAACAGCCGGTCGGCGATCTCCTGGTTCGATGCGCCCTCCGCCATGAGTCGCAGCACCTCCAACTCCCGCTCGGTCAGCGGCTCCAGAAGGGGGTGGAGGGCCCGCCCAGGGGTGACCCTGGCACTGGGGGCGGGCGGCGGTGGTTCCATTCGCTGCAGGAGTTCCGTGATCGGCTTTGGCCGGCTGCTGGCCCCGAGCGCCTTGCGGAGGAGGGGAGCCAGCCAGGGGCCCATCTCCAGGGCGGTGCCCACCAGGCCGTTCTGCTCCACCCCGGCCAGCACCCGCTCCAGCTCGACCAGGGAGCGGGACTCATCGCCGGCCAGGTGGTAGGCGATGGCCCCGTAGAGGCGCCACTCCTGCTCCATGGTCGGGCTGCCGGCGGTCAGAATGATCGGGAGGAGTCGCTCTAGCCGTTCCAGGAGCGGCTGGAGTTGACCGGTGGCAATGTAGACCCGCATGAGGGTGGCCAGTTCGACCGACTGGGGCGAGAAGAGGTCATCGCCAATCTGTTCACCATGCTCTTGAGCCCACTCGGCGGCCGGCTCCAGGTTGGATTCGCGCAGCCAGAGATGGACCCGCACGGCCTGAATGACCCGGCGTACCCACCCGATCTCAGGCGGCGCCACCTCCATGGCCTCCTGAATCAGCTCGTGCGCCCGGTCGCTCTCGCCCCTGGCATGAACCAGGAGGGCTAGGGTGACGTACCCGTCTATGCGGGCCTCAACCTGTCCGCCAGCGACCGCCGCACGGATCCCCTCCACAGCGTGGAACTCGGCCTCCTCCAGCCGCTGCCGCCCCCGCAGGAGGTTCGCCAGGTAGAGGTGGGCCCAACAGCTGGCGGCAAGCGTCTGGTGAGAGGTTCCGGTGCAGAGCCGGAGCGCCTGCCGCAGGGTTTGCTCCGCCTGGTCGGTCTGCCCTTGCTCGATCAGCATCTTGGCCTGCGAGCAGATCGTGACGACCTCGGAGTGCAGGTCCCCAGCCAGGTGGCTGAGAGCCGCAGCCCGGGCATAGGCCTCAGCAGCGGGGGCCAGAGCCCCACGGAGGTGGTGAGCCCCCGCCAGCGCCAGGGTCACCTTGCCGTGCCAGTGCAGCTCCTGCTCGGGCAGTAGCCCGAGGGCCGTCTCGCAGAGGTCGATCCCCGCACCGAGATTGTGCTTCATGATCTCGCCGAACCCCCGGAGTGCAGCGACCTTCCCCTGGACCGAGGACCTCCGGGACTCGGCGTGGGCGAAGAGGGTCTGGGCCAAGGCCTCGGTCCGCTCCAACAGCGGGCCAGCCTGTTCTAGCTGGCCGTTGTCCACCAGCCGCTCGGCGTAGGCGAGCGCCAGGTAGGGCCGCCCCAGGAGCACATCGGTCGGCAGGGACTCCAGCCAGGTCTGGACGGTCCGCATCTCCCCTTGCCCCAGGGTGGACTCGACAGCCTGCTCCACGAGGTCGGCGGCCCGGCTGGTATCGCCGGCTGCCAGGGCGTGGCGGATCGAATCGGCCATCTGCCCGACGGATTCGAACCAGTGGCTGGCCCGCAGGTGCAGCACGGGCTCCAGGTCGGGCTCCTGCTGGCGCAGGCGCACGCAGAGCACATCGGCGAAGAGCTGGTGGTAGCGGTACCACTCGCGTTGCTCATCCAACTGGGTAATGAAGAGGTTCTCCTGCTCGAGCAGGTGAAGCATGGACTGCCCACCCGACTCACCGGTGACCAGGTCGCAGAGCGGGCCGGTCAGGCGCTCCAGCATGGCTGTGTGCAGGAGGAAGCGCTGAACCTGGGTCGGCTGCCGCTCGATCACCTCTTCGCCCAGGTAGTCCATAATGAAGCGATGGCTCCCGGCAAAGTCCTGTATGAATCGATCCAGGTCGGGCCGTCCTTGCATGGCCAGTGCGGCCATTTGCAGCCCGGCTGGCCACCCTTCGGTCCGCTCCCCCAACCGCTCCAGTTGGTCGGGGCGCAGGGAGAGGCCACGGATCTCCCGCAGCATGGCCCGCACCTCATCGGCCGAGAAGCGCAGGTCCTGGGCTCGGAGCTCGACCAGTTCGTCGGCGGCCCGGAGGCGGGCCAGGGAGAGGGGCGGGTCGGTTCGACTGCTGATCACCAGGTGCATCTGCGGGGGGAGGTGTTCCAGGAGAGCGCCTACCCCCTGGTGGATCTCAGGCCGGGTGATCACCTGGTAATCATCCAGCACCAGGACGAAGTCGTGAGGGGCGGTCGCCGCCCCGTAAACGCATGCGCGCCAGAGCGTCCCGGCGCCCGCGCGGGAGCGGACCGCGGTCTCCAGGTCGCTCCCAAGGCCGGGGCTGACCCGGTCCAGAGCTGCGGCTATGTAGAGCCAGAACGTGTCGGGATCGTTCTCGGTCTCGGCCAGGGAGATCCAGCCGGCCCGCATGTGCTCACCCATGTGGGACAGCCACTGGCTGAGCAGGGCGGTCTTCCCGAAGCCTCCAGGGGCACAGAGGAGCGCGAGCTTGCGCCCCAGCGCCTGGTCCAACCGCTCGATCAACGGAAGCCGTTCGACCAGGGGGGTGCGAAGGCGAGGGATAAAGAGCTTCGTCGGCAGCAACGGTTCCTTGGGCAAGGGGCTCCCTCCTTGGCAGGGCTGGCGGGCTAGCAGGCAATACTACCACGCCATCCTTCAAAGTGTACTTTCGACTACCGACAGGGGGTTCGCCTGCTGGTACCGTGGAAAGTGGCAGTACATCTCACATTGGACGGCTGATCGAATCCGACCGAAATGTACACAGAGGAGGCTGCACGAGAATGCGACGTCCCACACGGAGCGAGGTCCCGATCGAGCAAACCTGGGAGCTGAGTGGCCTCTTTGCGACCACGGCCGAATGGGAGGCTGACCTACAGAAGCTAGAGGCCATGTTGCCCCGCCTCTCCGCCTATAGCGGCCGGCTGGGCGGTGGCGCCTCGGAACTGCTGGCCTGCCTGCGCCTGCGGGACCAGGTGAACGAGGTGGTCTACCGGTTGGTCTGGTTTGCCCAGAACCGATTCAGCGAGGACCAGGGCGACCCTGAGCGCATCGCCCTTGTGGATCGCACAATGCGTGCAGAGAGCACCGTGCAGGCCGCTCAGGCCTTCATAAAGCCGGAGTTGTTATCCCTGCCCGAGGGGAGCCTGGAGGCCTATCTGGCAGGCGAGCCGGCCCTGGGGCTCTACAAGCACCACCTGGGCGAGATCCTGGCGCAGAAGGAGCACATGCTGGATCGGTCGGGCGAAATGGTCCTGGCCGAGGTTGCTCCCTTGCTGCAAGCGCCCTTTGAGATCTGGCAACAGACGACGAACGTGGACCTCACTTTCGCCCCAATCGCCAACGAACAAGGGGAGCAGGTCCCCATGTCGCTGGCCGGCTGGGTCAACTTTTCGCAGTCGCCGGTGCGGCGTGTACGCCAGGCGGCAGATGAGTCCTTCCGGAGCGCCTATGCCGCCCACAGCCGGACGATCGCCGCGGCTGTCGCAGCGGCGACGCGGCGCGACGTGATCCTTGCTCGGCTGCGGAAGTACCCCTCGGCGCTCGCAGCCGCCCTGGCTCGGGAGCAGATGCCAGAAGCGGTCTTTCACAACCTGCTGCGGGTCTGTGAGGGTGGAACGGTTCACTACCGGCGGCACCTGGCGTGGAAGCGAAAGCACCTGGGGCTGGATCACCTCATGCCCTGGGACCTGCGGGCGCCGCTGGACAGCTCGCAGGCCGATCCGATCTCCTTTGTTGCCGCCTTCCGCCTGATCCAGGAGGCCCTGGCCCCGCTGGGCCCGGAGTACGCTGCGGTGCTGAAGCGGGCGTTCGACGAGCGCTGGGTCGACTGGGCCGACAACGAGGGCAAGGGCGGCAACGCTTACTCCGCCGGCTGCTACTCCTACCACCCGGTGGTGAAGATCCAGTGGCAGGGAACCTTGTATGATCTCTTCACGCTTGCCCACGAACTGGGGCACGCCGCTCACTCCTGGTTCACCAGCCAGACCCAGCCCTTTGTCTACGCGGAGTACACCACCTCGCTGGCGGAGACCGCATCGACCACCAACGAGATCCTGGTGGCCCGCCACCTGTTGCAGCGGTCCGGCGACCCGGGTTTCCGGCGGGCGGTGCTAAACATGGCCCTCACCTCATTCCACGACAACTTCTTCTACGCCGGTGTCCTGGCTTCGCTGCAGCGAGAGATGCACCAGGCCGTGGAGGAGGGAAACGCCCTCACCTGCGAGTCGATCACCGCCATGAACACCGAGCTCCTGCGCCGCTGGTATGGCGACGTGGTGCCCGTCACCCCCGAGGGGCTGGGCAGCCAGTGGAACTGGGTCCTGCACCACTTCCTCGATTTCTACGGCTACCAGTACACCCTGGGGATTTCGGCCGCTGCCGCCTTTGCTGACGCCATTCTGACCGAGGGCGGTCCAGCGGTGGAGCGGTACCTGGGGTTCCTGCGGGCCGGCTCTTCCGCTCCCACCCTGGAGATTCTCCGGGCCGCAGGGCTCGACCTGACCACCCCAGCCCCAATCGAGCGGGCTGTCTCGGTCTACGCCGCGCTGGTAGATGAGCTGGAGCGCTAAGAAAGCCATAAGGGAAAGGACCTCACCGCAGATCAAGCGGTGAGGTCCTTCTGTCGTTCCACGCCCCAGAGGAGGGCGATTCCATAGGCGGCGATCAGGAGCGCCATGATCGCAAGCACCAACGGGGGAGCGGGCTCCATGGTCTGCCCGGCCGAGGTGCCCACGAAGGAGAGAAAGTCGGTGGCAGCGTGGAGCCCAATGGGGACCCAGATCGAGCCCGTCTGTATCCGGATACCTGCGTAGACCAGGCCGAAGAGCAGCGTGGCCAGCACCTGTGTGACCACCACCCCGGGACCGGCCCCGCTGAATAGGTTGGCAGTGTGGAGCAGGCCGAACATGAGCGAGGAGATCACCACGGCGCGCAGGGCTCCGTAGCGGCCGCGGAAGGTCTCCAGGAAGATGCCCCGCAGCCAGACCTCCTCTTGAAAGCCGATCAACAGGGCCGAGAGTGCGAGGAGGAGCGTCTCGGACCAGGAGGTGGTCACCCCGCGGTAGCCACCGCCAAGGTAGAGCAAGTAGGGCAGGATCACCCAGAGGCGGCGCCAGTGCGGGGCCCGAAACCCAGCACGGCGCCACCAGCCCAGTTGGGAGAGCAGCAGGATCGCCAGCACGGCCGCCAGTAGTTCCGCCCCCATGGCGCCCCACCGGGTTCCGAGGGCCTTGGCAGTCTGGCCAATAAAGCCGTACCCCGCATAGATTAGAAAGCAGCCCATGGCAAAGAGAATCGGTCGGCGATCCGCCCGTTTCGCGATTCGGGGATTCACGCTAGGCCTCCTCCTTCCGGCGACGAAGCCCCCACAGGAGGATGATGCCATAGACCAGCCCCACCGCTTGCCCAGCCAACATGATCACCTTCCAGTGCAGGCTCGGCTCGTCGGCCATGGCCATTCCGCCCTGCCCCATCCAGATCATAAGGTCGTGGAGGGTGTGGTAGAGGATCGCCGGCCAGATGCTCCGTGTCCGCAGGGTGAGTGCCGCCAGAAGGATGCCAGTGGTGAGGGCAATGCCGATCTGGATCAGGGTATCGGCGAGGGGGGCGCCATCGATCAGGTTGAAGAGGTGCATGGACGAGAAGAAGAGCGACGAGGCCACAGCAGCCCGAGCGGCGCCCCCAGGCAGGAAGGCCCGCATGACGAGTCCACGGAAGAGAATCTCCTCCAGGAACCCGGTCAGTACGGCCGAAGCGATGACGATCAACCAGGTGGCGCTCCCGGCGATATGGATCCCACCATAGAGCGAGCCGATCATGAGGGCGGGCACCCAGAGCACCGTGAGGCTGCGCCAAGGGCTGGGTGCCCGGAACCCCGTCTCCCGCCACCAGCCCATGGCACCGGTCAGCAGGGCAGCCAGGAGGGAGACGATGACAGAGGCCAGGACATTTAGCACGTCCACAGAGACCAGGTCTGCCAGTGGGGTCAGGAGGAGCCGGGTCACGATCGAGAGGATGAGGATCCCAAAGAAGATCGTGAAGCCGAAGCCCTCAGGGTGTCGTTCGGCCCAGCCAGCGAGGCGGTTCGAGGAACGCGGGGCGTTCGTCTGGATCGTAGCTTGCACAGGGGGTCCCTCCAAGAGATATGAGTAATGCGGCGACATGGCTAGCGTACTACCCGGGTAGGTGTGGAGGGGACCGACCAAAGTCTACTTCTGCTCCAAAGCGGGTGGGTGACCGAAAGTAGTAGCGGGGCGAAAAGGAGAAAAGAGACGGGGCCGACCCAAGCAGATCGCCTGCTCCAGGGTCGGCCCCAATCCCTTAGGGAATCGTGTCTGGTCGGTTCGGAATCAGATCAGGCCAGAGACCTGCAGCAACCGGCGAATCAGCACGGCGACCTCGGCGCGGGAGATCTCCTCCTGCGGGGCGAGCATGTTGCCAGACCGACCAGCGACGATCCCGGCGGTGATCCCGCTGGCGACCGCATCCTTGGCCCAGGTGGCCACCTGTCCGCCATCGGCAAACGGCGCGAGGACCTCCTGAGCGGGTGCGGCCTGAAGCTTCGCCTGGAGGCCGGTAATCCGCATGGCGTTCGCCACAATTCGCATGGCCTGCTCACGGGTGATCTTCTCATTCGGACGGAAGGTGCCGTCCTCAAACCCGTTGATCAGCTTGTAGGCAAACGCCGTCTGCACGTAGCTGCTGTACCAATCCGACTCCTTGACATCGGAGAAGGGGCTCGGGCCGTTCTCCAGCTTCAGTCCGAGGCCTCGGACAACGATCGCCGCAAACTCGGCACGGGTGATCGCCCGGTCGGGATCGAACAGATCGTCGCCGACACCGTTGATCACCATGCGGGAGCCCATGTCGTTGACCGCTTCCTTGGCCCAGTGCTGCTCGACATCTTTGAACTCCACGGGGTGCCAGACCACGGAGTAGGTGCTATTGGTCAGGGCGTTGATCTTGGCGTAGTACTTCCCGTCGATCACAACGACCTGGGTGGGGACATGGCGGAGGGTCCCGTCGGGTTCGATCACCACGCCGGTGGTAATCTTGGACGGATCCACGCCGTCCGGGATCGCCATGGTCCGCTCCACGTAGGCGTCAAACCGGGAGACCTCCACCGTCTGGTCGCCGGAGACGGCCTTCACGGTGAACTCCAGGGGCGGGACCACGATCGCAAGTGAACCCTCTTGCGCTGAGTCCTCGATCACCTGGACCGCGCTGGCCGGCGGGAGCGAGATCTGGATCTGGACCTCGATCTCGTTCAGGGAGACGTTGGTCCCCATCTGATCCGAGACCGCATCGATATTGATCAAGTGGGCGGGCAGGGTGTAGGAGGCGTTTTCGGTCTTGATCTCAACAACGGCCTGGTCCTGCTCCATCTCCTTGACCATCTGCCCGTTAAGCGATCCGACCAGTACGTCGGATTCGGTCTGGACCGGGATCGTGATCACGGCGCCGGGGCCTTCCGCTTCCAGCTTGTCGGCCAGCTTCTGCGGATCCACAGCCACCGTGGTCACCCGCCGACCATTCTCCTCGGTGGTCGTGGCGGTTCCGGCCTGCTCTGCCTTGCCGTTGACCAGCACTTCTACACCGGTCTCGGTGGGGGGAATCTCGGGCTCCGGATCGGTCACAGGGGGCGGTGGTGCCACAGGGTCCGGTGCTGGCGGGGTCTCGGGGGCCGGTGGGATTCTCGGCGTCACTGCGTTGGAGGGCGCTGAGGCGGCGCTGCTACCCACAACATTGAGCGCCTTGACGGTGAAGGTGTAAGTCGTTCCGTTTTCGAGGCCGATGACCGTAATGGGACTGCTCGTGCCGGTGGCGGTGATCCCGCCTGGGGAGGAGGTTACCAGGTACCCGGTGATCGGGCTACCGCCATTGTCCACGGGGGCTATGAAGGTGACCGTCGCCTGACTGTTTCCACGGGAGGCCTCGACTTCGGTGGGGGCGCCTGGAACAGCAACAGGCATGGCGGTCCGCTCGGTTGAAGCGACGCTCTCGGCCCCCGGCGCCACCGTTCGGACCACGAAGTAGTAGGTCGTGCCATTGGTCAGGCCGCTTACCGTATGGCTGGTCGTTGCAGCGGGTATCGTTGCAGTGGCTTCGCCGTATTCACCTTCGGCGGTGCGCACGAAGATCTTGTAGCCGGTGGCCTCGGGAACCGCACCCCAGGTGAGGGTTACCGATCGATCGCCGGCCACCGCGGAATCAAGAGTCGGTGCGGCGGGCGCAACCGTGGTGAAGCTCCAGGTGGTCTTGTCCGCAATGCCAACGGAGAACGCTCCATTGGCAGACTGGAAGGCCCCCGAATCCACCTGCACGTAGTAGGCGGTGCTGTACAGCAGGTCGGCGGCCGGGTTGATCGTGACGGTCCCGCCCGCAACGGACACCCTGGTCGTATCGGTTGCGGCAATCGTCTCGACAACGCTGTCGTCTGCGGCCTGCTTGATCACGAGGCTCTTGCCAGTCACCGCCGTGACACTCTTGTTAAAGGTCAGGGCGAGGTCGGCACTGGGAGAGACCCCGGTCGCATCGTCGGCCGGGCTGAAGGAGGTGACGGTGGGACCCGCAATACTCAGCGGGTTGGAGTAGGTGACCAGGGTCCGTTGGGTGTCATCGCCCCCATCGGCGGCGCTCAGGTGGGTCATCTTGGCCCGGAAGCGGTAGGTGTGGCCGGGCTCCAGGGCAAGGGTGACCGGCCCGGGGAAGGCGGGGGCGGTCCAGGTCCAGTCGACCGGGGACCAGGTGGTGGTCTGGTCGTCCATCTGCTGCTCGAGCGCAATGGACTGCGCCACCTTGAAGATATCGGTCTCGCTGGCGGGGAAGGTGATCGTGACGCCGGTGTCGGAGGCAGCGGTCGCCGTCAGGAAGGGCGAGCGGTAGCCGCCCAGCACGGTGTAGTAGACAACGTCCTTCGCATCGCGGACCTCCACCTCGTCGGTCTGGTCGAGAGAGACGCCCACAAACTCCTGCGAGTTGGCAGCCTTCAAGGCCTCGCCGATCGTGTAGGCGTCGTCACTGTCCAGGAGCGACTGGCCGTTGACCTTCATGGCGGTGTTGCTTGTCGCACCCGTCCAGGTGCGGGTGATATCGATCCCGCTGTCGTTGTACTGGAGAAGGTTGCCGCTAATGGAGACGTCGGTGCTGTAGAAGCCGATCACGGCGATACCGGCGCTGGCATACCCGGGCTGGGTTTCGCTGTCATATCCGGTGATCGTATTGTTGGTGACCGAACCGGAACCACCGTAGATGTAAATGGCGTATTCGTAGCCGTCGGCCTGGCGCAACCGCTCGGGGTAGATCGTCCCCTCGAAGGTGTTGCCGGTGAGGGTGAAGTTGCCACTGCGAATGGCGACCGCATTGCGGAAGGCATTGCTGCGATCAAAGAGACTGTTGGTGATCGAGGTTGAGCCAGAACCAGGCTCGGCATGAATGCCGAAGCTAAAGTTGTTTCCCTTCACCGGGTTGTTGTGGAAGTCCTGGAGCGTGACAGTCTCAAGGTTGAGGGAGCCGCCGGTCTTGACGTTGATCACGGCGAAGACAGGGGCGGTGCCAACCAGGGTCAGGTTGTCCAGCCTCAGGGTGCCGGTGACGACCAGGAAGCTCTGGACATTATCGTAGTTGGGCAGGGTGACGGTCGAGCCGTCGCTGCGGGTCACCGTGTCCATGATGCCGGCCCCAGCCTCAATGGTGGCGCCGTTGCCGTGGATCGTCAGGTCACGGGAGATAGCGCCGCCCGCATACTGATAGGTGGTCCCTGGTATGAGGTTGATCACCGCAACACCGGGATCGGCTATGTACGAGGCCAGTTCCGTTGAGTCTGCAGCTGTCACTTCGGTTCCGGGTGCGGCACCTACGGGCCTGGGAATGAGTCCAGTCAGAAGAAACACGGTCAGCACGAGGAGATGTGTGAATCGTCTTGCCATAGAGATCTGCTACGCCCCTTCGAGATAGTTCGCGACGGTGGTGACGACGGAGATTGAGGTTTACATTTCGTGTAGCGTACAGACTTGGCCATTTTTTGTAATTCTGTAGCGGTGCCGAACATTCCTGTTGAGAGTGAAGGGATCATGCGAAAAGAGCGAGCGGCCATTGTTTGGAAGGAATTGGGAAAGTGAACAGCGAACGAATGAGGAGAAAGGGGAGGGATCCGCTTGAAACGGTTTTCCGTTCTGCTGCTCGGCGCCCTTCTGTTGTTGGGGGGCTGCGTCTATGAGAGCGAGGTGGTGACCTGGCCGATCGACCTGGGAGTCAAGCGCTGCTTCCAGCGGGAGTACGCCGGTGAGTACCGCTTCACCATTTTGGTGCAACGGCGCATGCCCAAGGGCATCGGCCGCTTCCCAGACGGTGGCACGCCGCTTGATCTCGCCGCACATCTCGTGGTGGAGCGGCAGGGTGATCCCAACCCGACCGAGGTGGGCAGGGCTGAGATCGCACTCTTCCGGCCCGGCGACTTTGGGAACTTCGAACGGGCGGAGCTGAACTGCGAAGAGCCGAACCGGCTCCTTTTCCGGGTGGAGAATGGCTACCTGAATGACCGGAAGGTGACCACCGGCGAGATTCTGGTACCACCGTCCCCGTAGCGGTTCTCGGCCGAATAATCTTGGGGAACAAAGGGAATCCATACAAATTCACCCAACCTCCTTCGTAGTCCGTAAAGAAGGAGGCTGGTTTCGTGTGTCTCGTTTCAACCTGTTCCGAGGCGTGTCCCGACGCGCCGCCAGAGGTCCGTTGCGATCAGTAGCTGTCCTGACGGCGCTTCTGGTGCTGGTGGTCCAGGCGCTGGCTGCAGCCGCCCCGTCCCCGGCGCCGGAGCCCGAAGCCGCTACCAGGCGCAGCCCTGTGGTCAAGCCGCAGCCGCTGCCCGCCCCCGTGGGCGACAAGGGGAGCAACTCCCCCGTGGGCGCCCTGGGCTACGGCCCCGGCGACCGGGTGGCCGACCCCGACGAGGAGTTCGTGCGGGACTCCGGCTATCCCCTCGACTACTACACCTTCCGCTACGACTCGCCGATCCTCTTCGATCTGCCGATCACCCGGTACTTCGGCCCGGTAGACGGCTCCGGACACCTGCTCCACCCCGAAAATCTCAAGACCAATGGCGGCATGGTTGACCTGACCCTGCGCGTCTGGGACGTGGATGCGAACAGCTCTCCGCCCGGCTGCTCACCAGAGGTGGATGCGGTCTCGATCAACGGCTTCCACCTGGGGAACCTGACCGGCTGGGACAGCCAGTGGTCGACCGTCACCTTCCAGGTCCCCGTCTCCCAGTTGAAGTTCCCCACGCTTGTCGGCGGGCAGCTCCTCCCGGCGAACAACACCATTCGGGTGGATGTCGACACCGCCAACAGCGACTACTGCTGGGCGGTGGAGGTAGACTGGGCTCGCCTTGTGATCGAGGGCATTCGCCCGGCGGTCCTGGTGCACGGCTTCCTGAGCGACGCCGCCACCTGGAGCGCCTGGACCCAGCCCGGTGGCTACGCCGAGCAGGTCGGCCTGCCGGTCTACGCCTTCAGCTTCGGCAACAACCACGGCTCCTGGGTCCAGCACATGTTCGAGGAGGCGGGCCAGATCAACGCCGCCAAGCAGCGGTTCGGCGTGGACAAGCTGCATATCGTGGGCCACAGCAAGGGCGGTATTGACAGCCGCGCCTACCTCGCCTTCATGGGCGGCGACACGGTTCGCAACCTGGTCATGCTGGGCACGCCCAACGCCGGCAGCCCGGTGGCTGACATTGTGAAGGGGGCGGGGATCCTGAGCCCGCTCGTGGGGACGATCGCCACACTGATCGGCGACCCGGCGTTGACCGAGTTGACCGTGGTCTACACCAACACGGTCTATAACCCGATCGTGGGGCAGAACACCAACACCAACTACTACACCGTCGCGGGCAACTGGCAAGGGCTGCCGAACGGCAACCCGCTTGTCCCCGGGCCGGACGACAGCGTGGTGGCGGTCAGCAGCGTCCAGTCCCTGCCCTACGCCGCATCGCTGGGGCAGACCGGCAACCTGCACACCGACATGACCTCTGGGGCCGGCGAGTGGAACGCTGCCTGGTCGGTGATCCAGGCGAGTGCCGCCAGCGGGCAATCCCTAACACCAGTCGCCACAGAGCCGATAGCAGCCATGGGTGGGCCATTGGCGCCCGCAGGGGCACCGGTGGCGAGCAGCGTCGATCCGCTGGCGGGCCTCAACCTGAGTTACCTGGGCTGGGAGGCGCCATCGACCGGGAGCACCACCCACAACGTGGCGCTTGAGCCCGGAGCGGCCAGCTTTATCGGCCTGCTCTGGCCCGGCAACGACACCGCGGTGACAATCCTCGACCCCGGCGGCCAGCCCGTGCCGCTAACCCCGGGCTCATCCCTCGGACTGAACGGGGCATTCGCCCAGATTGCGGTCCCCGATCCGGGCATCTACCAGATCATCGTCCAGCACGCCACCCTGGCGCCCCATCTGCTGGTGGTGGGCGCACCCGGCAGCCCGATCACTCTCGCGGCCAATGTCGCATCGTCCATGGTAGCCACCGGCACCGGGGCCGTGATTACGGCGGCGCTGGCTGGCCCGGCCGGAATCACCCCGCCCGTCAGCATGACCGCCTACGTGGAGACGGCTGACGCAATCGAAACCGTGACCCTGGTTGATAATGGCGCCGGAGTCGATGCCGTGGCCGGCGACCTCGTCTTCAGCGGCACGATCGTGCCGGATGAGGCGGGCTACTACCCCGTGGTGGTGAAGTCCGACGCACCGGTCAGCCGCATCGCCTTCACCGGCTTCCTGGCGGTGGGTGGCGACGACCAGCTTGTCCAGTTGATCAGCCATGCCGGTCAGGACCTGAACGGTGACGGCACCTTCGACGTGCTGAGCGCCGATGTGGCGTTGGAGACGGCCCAGGCCGGCGACTTCCTGCTGGCGGCCCACCTGGCGGACAGCAACGGACAGACCCTGGTGCAGACGGGCAATCTCGCCAGTCTGGCGGGCGGGCCGACCCATGTCACCCTCACCTTCGATGGCGTCACGCTGGGCGAGTCCGGCTTCAGCGGCGACCTCTTCCTGCATGCCACCCTGCTCCGGGCCGATGGCGTCATTGCTGACGTGGCGGCGCCCCTGGCCGTGTTGAGCGGCTACGACGCATCGCAGTTTGACCAGGCGCCTCTCCGGCTCCTGCCGGGGATCACCGACCAGGGGGTGGACCTGAATGCGAACGGCCGGTACGACGAGCTGCACGTGACGGTACCGGTCGAGGCGCAGGGCGGCACTTACGCCTTCAACGCCCGCCTGGTCGATCCGAACGGCCAGGAGATCGGCTGGGCTGGCGGCAGTAGCTACCTGAACGGTGCCGGTGCGGTCACCCTGGTCTTCGACGGTCTGGAGATCGGCCAGCACGGGGTAGATGGCCCCTACCAGGTGCGGGACTTCTCGCTCTACGGCCTGTCGAACCCCAGCAGCCTGAACCGGGTCTCGCTCCACACGACCCAGTCCTACCTCTTCACCCAGTTCGAGGGGGCGCCGGTCCTGCAAGATGGGCTGATCTTCCTGCCACCGCTGAACGGCGCCCAGCCGCTCCTGCTACCGGCGGTGCAGAAGCTCCAGATCCCGTTTATCTGGGTGCAGAACGGGGTCCCGGTGCTGGACAAGTCGGTGACAATCCGGCTGCGTGACCAGAACGGCCAGTTGATCACCGGTTTCACCTACGGCTGGGGGATCAGCTACGACCCGGCCACAGGCGAGTACCGCCAGGAGTTCTGGCCGGCCGACTACGGGCTGGAGGCCGGGGACCAGGTGCAGATCCAGGTCTACTTCGGCCGGCAGTTGCAGGGCGCGGTGCTGGTTACGTTGACATAGATTCCACACAGGCCAAGGGGGCGAGCGATCGCCCCCTTGCGCTCATTGAAGAACCCTGCGGCTGTTCTTCACATAACATGGAGAGGGGGAAGTACGCTTCCCCTACCCGGACCGATAGGAGGGACCCCGCGATGGGACGCAAGAGGGGCGCTGAAGCCCCACTAAGGAACTTTGTCCGAAACACCCTGGAAAACGCCCGTGCCCTCCGTGCGTTCTCAGTCCAGGAGGTGGCGCAGGCGGGTCGGCAGGTTGAGCAGGCTGCCAGCCCCATGGGGACCTTCACCCGCTGGGCGGTGGTCTTCCTGATCATCTTTGTGCTCTTCATTCTGCTCACCCCGACCCTGGATGCCGAGGCGGACGGGGACGAGAGCTAGGCTCACGAAATCGCTTGTAGTGTGTTGACCAACGGGGGGGTGAGTGATCGCCCCCCCCTTTGGCCTGTGGGGGGATGGACTGGTGCCTAGTTCATCACCCGGCCGCCATCCACCACGATTGTCTGGCCGGTGACGAAGGCGGAGGCGGGGGAGAGCAGCCAGAGGACGACACTGGCCGCATCGTCAAAGCTGCCCAGCCGGCGCAGCGGGGTTTGGGCCTTCATGGCCTCCAGCGCCTGGGCTGGCAGGGCATGCGCCAGGGGCGAGTCGAGCGGTCCGGGGGCCACGCAGTTGACCCGGATTCCCAGCGGCCCCCAGTCGCGGGCGGCTGAGCGGGTGAGGCCGACCAGGCCCGCCTTGGTGGCGGCATAGGCCGGACCGAAGGCGCCGCCGTTGAAGCTCACCACCGAGCCAATGTTCACGGCGCTGGGCTCCCGCCCCCCTTTCAGCAGGGGGAGGGCGGCTCGGAGCAGGTAGAAGGGGCCGCTCAGGTTGGCCCCGATCGCCTCGGCCCACTGCTGGGGGGTGACCTGGTCCCACGGCAGGCGTGGCGCCACCCCTGCGTTGTTGACCAGCAGATCGAGGCCGCCCCATTCCTGTGCGATAACCGCAATCGTGCGCTCCGCCTGGTCCGGCTCGGCCAGGTCTGCCTGGAGGAGGAGCGCATGGGCGCCCGCCGCCCGAGCCGTCTCCTCGGCGCCCGCCCGGTCTCGGTGGTAGTGGATCGCCACATCCGCCCCGGCGGCCGCCAGCCCCCGGGCAATCTCCCGGCCCAGCCCCTTTGACGCCCCGGTGACCAGGGCCCGCTTGCCACGCAGATCGATCAGGGTTCACACCTCCCGGAACGCTTTGGCGGTGAAGAGGAAGTGGGAGAGGAGACCGTGGTGGGGAGCCCCCGGTTCGGTGTGCCAGGGGGGGATCTGCCCCACAAACAGCTTGGTAATGCTGGGCTCCAGCAGCGCACGCCCGATCAGGTCCCGATCCCGGCTGAGCAGGGAGACCGCCAGTGACCCCCTCAGTGCGGGCAGCGGGTCGGTGCCCGCCGGAAGCTCGAGGGCTGTAGCCCAAGGGGTGGGCAACTCGATGCCGAAGGGCGGGCTGTCGGGCGACTCACAGCGGACCAGGGTGGGCCGGGCGAAGTGGAGCCGATCAACCTCGGTGGCGGTGGCGGGGGTGGAGGCGAGGGCTGCAGGATCCTTCCAGACCGGGACCCGGGCGGTGGGGTCCAGCGGGTCGAGCAGGGGGAGCGATTCCAGCCGTCCGGCCAGCTCATCCAGCAGGCCGGGGGCTTCGCCGCGCAGGAGAACGGCGCTGGCACAGGTGCACTTCCGGCCGCCATCATGGCTAATGCTGTCAAGCAGGAAGTCGGGCGTTGTGTCGGTGACCATGGCTGCATCGATCAGGACTTTGGAATGGCCGGGGCCGTTGAAGAGGACTCGGGGGTCACGCCCCAACAGGTTGGCGAGCACCGGGCCACCGTAGGCGATGCTCCGGTCACAGGCGCCCACCAGCGCTGGGACCAGGTCGTGCTCCCCCGGCAGGAAGGCGATCCGCTCCATGGGGAAGCCGGCCTCCTGCAAGGCCAGCAGGAGGCGCCAGGGGGTGAGGGGGTCGTCGGCGCCGGGGCGGAGGGCGACCGTCCAGCCCACGGCGAGGGCCAGGACCCAGGTGAGGTGGACCGCCGGGTGGTTGGACGGGGCGATAAAGCCGAGGACCTGACCAGTGGGGACCCAGCCATGGGACTGGCCCCCAGGCCCGGTGACGCGGCGGGTGCGGAAGGCGGTCAGGTCGCCGCCCGGCGCCTGCCAGCGCAGGGCGTCCTGGAGCCGCTCCAGCCCGCGGGCCAGCTCAACCAGCCCGACGGTGGACCAGGTGAGCGGGCTGCCGGTGGCCAGGGTGACCAGCCGGGCGTGCTCGTCGGGGGGGATTCCGCCCAGTTCTGCGGTGGCCAGGAGCCGCCCCGCCCGGACAATGGCGGGCCAGGTGGCCGTGGGGTCATCATCCCAGGTGGGGGCCGCCCGGCGCAGGTCGGCGACGGCCCGGTGGGCGAGCAGGGCGGGAGCGCAATGGACCTGGGCGACCGGGTTGGCCCGGTAGTCGAGGAGCGTCCGGCGGTCCATGCTCCGCCGCTGCTGGCCAGCCCGTACGAGGGGGATCTCCAGCACTCAGTACACCCCCTCGGTCCGCACGCCGCCGCCATGGAGGGGGGCGACCTGGGCGAGGTCATCCCAGTCGGCGGGCTGGGCGGATTCTACCCGCACCGCCCGATCCCGCTCCAGGTGCCAGGGCAGGAACAGCTCTCGGTTCAGGAGGCTGATCCGAACCTGGCCCACCGCCCCAACGGGGACCCGGCGGGAGGGATCCCCGGGCTCAACCAGCCGGAGCACGGCGGCGGGCACTGGCGGGGTGAAGATACACGGGTGTGGGTCGCCGGGCCGCCGGGGGCGCTGGCAGGCGATGCCCATGAGGGTGTTGCCGTACCAGCCGACCAGGCGGGCGTTGGGCAGCAACTCCTCTTCCAGGAGGCGGAGCGCCTCGGGCGAGACGCTGGTGCCAAACCAGACAATCCCGCGGATCTTCTCGGCGAGGTGGGAATATGCTTCGGGATGCTCGCAGAGCGCCTGGAGCAAGGGCGGGGTGGCGGAGAGGACCTGGATTGGCTGGGTGCGCAGGAGGTTGAGGGCCTGGTCAACCAGGTGGGCGGTGTAGCGGCGGGCTTCATCTGCACGGCCTTCGCGGTAGAGGAGCTTCACCCAGCGGGGGTCCAGGTCGACCGTGTAGGCGAGGTAGCCGCGCAACCGGGCGAGCCGGGCGACGTTGGTCCCGACCAGGTGCGGGCCGGTGGGGCCGAGGTGAAGCCAACCGGGGCGGGGCGGGGGGAATGGCTCACCCGATGAGGCCCGTGGGAAGCCGTGATCATCGAGCATCTGACCGATCCGCTCGATCCCGCGGGTCCGCTCGACCGCATCAACAATGCGGGTCGGGGGGCCGGTGGTCCCGCCCGTCTCCCAGACAGAGAAGTCGCCCTGGGCGCCTCGGGGGATCAGGTCGCCGGCCGGGATCTGGCGCCACTCATCGGCCACGGCGGGGAAGCGGGAGAGGTCGTCGAAGGTGTGAATCTCGGTCAGCGGGTCGAAGGGGAGGCTGGTCGCCTTCCGCAGCCAGTATGGCGAGCCGGTGGCGGGGTCGAAGTGCCAGCGGAGCACCTCTCGCACGTGGGCGTTCAGGTCGAGGTTCATGCGCGATCACCTCCGGCAGACTGGTCATACTCCATGGCCGGCAACCTCCGCCCCAAGCGCCGCCAGCGCTCGCCGGGCCTTGTTCAGACACTCCCGCCACTCCTGCTCCGGGTCGCTCTCGGCCACCAGGCCGGCGCCGGTGCGGACCGTGGCGATGCCGTTCTGCAGGAACAGGCTGCGAATGGTGAGCCATAGCTGCAGGTCGCCCCCAGGCAGGAGAGCGCCGACCGCCCCGGCGTACCAGTCCCGGGGCGTGGGCTCCAGCCGGTCGATCAGGGCGACCGCCTCCGCTCGGGGTATGCCGCCCACGGTCCCGGCTGGGAAGCAGGCGGCCACCAGGTCGGCGCCGGTCATGCCCTCTCGCAGCAGGCCGGAGAGGTGGGAGGCCAGGTGGATCAGCCCGGGGTGGCGCTCCAGGCTCATGAAGTGCTCCACCGAGACGCTGGCAGGGGCGCAGACGGCGAGCAGGTCCTGGCGTGCCTGCTCCACGGCCACCGTGTGCTCCGCCCGGTCCTTGGCGCTGGCCAGCAGCGCCCGCTCCTGGGCCTCGCCCGCAGGGCGGGTTCCTGCCAGCAGGTGCATCTCCGCCCGGTGGCCGGTCAGGCTGACCAGGGGCTCCGGTGAGACGCCCAGGAGGGCGCCCTTGCCGGGGCCGTGGTCCAGGTAGTAGCGGAGGCCAGGCGGGTTGCCGTGGCTCAGCCGCTGGTAGACCGCCAGCGGCTCCTCTTCGGTACGGGCCTCGATCGGCACGGAGAGGATCACCTTGCGGATCTGTCCGGCTGCCATGAGGGCCTGCGCTTCCCGGACGGCAGCGCAGTACTCCTCCCGCGGCCAGGTGGGGCGGGCGGGGGCCGGGAGGAGAGGTGCGGCGCTCTCGCTGCTGCGGCGGGGTGGCGCAGGGGTGGGCAGGGGGCCGCGGACCCAGAGGGCGCCCTCGGCGGGGTCGAAGAGGGCAGCGGCGCCCGGCACCCAGAAGCGGGCCTCGCCTCGCCAGGTGATCGTCCCAACAGCCGCCCCTAGCAGGGCGGGGGCGCCGGGCGGCAGGCCCAGCGCCCCGGCGGCGGCCTGGGCGTCGGGCAGGGTGGGGGCGTAGACCGCCGGCGCCCAGCCGACCAGGGTGCAGCGGCGGTCGCACCAGGTCAGCCCGTCGAGCAGGGCGACCGGCCCGGGCCCGAGGGAGGCCACCAGGTCGACGGGCGACCAGTGCGGCAGGGCCAGGCGTTGCACCTGCAGATCAGACCCCGCCATTCGGTCTCACCCCCTCCAGGGCGATCGCACGGACCGGGGCCGCTTCGGCCCCATGTACCAGCACCGGCAGGGCGGAGAGCCAGACCTCGGGCTCCCGCAGGGCTCGCAGGTTCCGAATGTACTCCAGGATCGGGATTCCGGCGCCCAGCAACGTCCGGTGGACCGGGAAGGCCCGGTCGCCGGGCTCCTCGGTCAGGAAGTCCAGCCCGACCAGGGCGGCGCCTTGCTCCACGCACCAACGGGCGGCGCTCTCGTCCAGGTAGGGCGGCTTCTGCCAGAAATCCGGCTCGCCCCAGTGATCATCCAGGTAGTCGGTGCGGAGCAGGAGGCGGAGGCCGGGGCGCGTGCGGCCGTGGGCCGCTACATTCAGGTCGGCGGCGGTGACCGGCTCCCGAAGCCCCTTCTGCGTCAGGTCGAGCACCAGGGCGGGCCCCATGAAGATCGCCGGGGCCAGGTTGGCCACGCCGGGCGCATCCGGAAAAAAGTGGTTCGGAGCGTCAATATGTGTCGCATTGTGCGGGTTCATGAGGAACTGGCTGAAGCGACGGCCCTGCCGGGCGGGGTCCGTCTCCGGGGTCATGATCGGCCGAACCTCCATGCTGGGGTACCACGAGGCGCCGTAGGCTGGCATCTCGTGGCTGAAGCCGAGCGAGAGATCGATAATCCGCATGGGTCCCTGCCCACCTCCTCCTGTCTTGGGCGCAACCACGGCCCAATATATGCAGGGACTCTCGCCGGTGCACGCGCATATCTCTAGCCGTGGGTGGAAGGAGGTGTTGGGCGCCATGGAGATCGGACCGATGACCTGGCAGGAGTGGCCGTGGGTCGCCGCATTGACCGCATCGACCGCGTGGAAACATGTCTCTGCCCCCCTGCGGGCCGAGGTCTCGCCAGAGTGGGTCGCCGCAAGGGTTCAGCAGTCGCTCCTCGGGCTGCTGGGCCAACCGGGGAATGTCGCCCTGGTCGCCCGGGAGGCGGGGCGCCCGGTCGGCTACCTGGTGGTCACCTTCCTCCCCGATGAGCTGACCGGCGTCACCACAGGGCTCTTTTGGGATATCTGGGTGGAGCCGGCCTGGCGGGGGAGAGGGGTCGCCACCAGCCTGACCCACGCGGGTGAGGCCCACTGCAGGGCCATGGGGGTGAAGCTGATCCGCCGGTACATAGCCACCGATAACCAGCCCTCGCTCCACCATGCGGTGCGCGACGGGAACCGGCCCGAGCGTGTCATGTACGAGAAGGTGCTCTGAGTATGGATCATCGCACGTATGGCCTCTCCGACACGGAGGCGCAACAGCTCTATAGGTGGATGCTCCTCACCCGCCGGTTGGATGAGCGGCTGGCCCTGCTACAGCGGTCGGGGGCGATCCCCCTGGCGGTCTCAAGCCGGGGGCATGAGGCGGCCCAGGTCGCTGTGGCCATGGCCTTCCGGCCGGGGGTCGACTGGTTTCTTCCCTACTACCGGGACCTGGGGGCGGTGCTGGTGGCGGGCTGCACCCCCCTGGACCTCATGCTCTCCTCGTTTGGGCGAGCGGCCGACCCGGCATCGGGCGGGCGACAGACCCCGTATAACTGGGGGAACCGAAGGCTGAATCTGGTGGCCCGCTCGGCCCCGGTGGGGGTGCAGATCCCGCAGGCCGCGGGGATCGGCCTGGCCGCCCGGCGGCGGGGGGACCCGGTGGTCGTCTACTGCAGCTTTGGGGAGGGGGCCGCTGCGCAGGGGGATTTTCACGAGGGGCTCAACTGGGCCGCCCTGCAGCGCCTGCCGGTGGTCTATTGCTGTCAGAACAACGGCTGGGCGATCTCGGTCCCGGCCTCGCACCAGGTGGCCGGGGGGAGTGTGGCAGCACGGGCTGCGGGCTACGGCATGGCCGGCCTCTCGCTAAATGGTACCGATCCCTTCGCCGTGCATGCTGCGGCCCGGGCGGCGGTGGCCCAGGCCCGGGCGGGCGGGGGTCCCACGCTCCTGGAGCTGCACGTTCCCCGGCTGGACTCCCACACCTGCGACGACAGCCAGTCCAGCTACCGCACACCCGAGGAGCTGCAAGCAGCCCGGGAGAGCGATCCCCTGCCCCTTGTGCGAGCCTACCTGCTGGGTGCGGGGCTCCTCCCGCCGGAGCGGGAAGCCGAGTTGGAGACCGAACTCTCCGGGCTGCTGGACCGGGCCGAGGCCGAAGCCCGGGCCTCGCCGCTGCCGGCGCCAGGGGTGTGAACCAACGGCAAAGGCCCAGGGGTGTCTCCCTGGGCCATCAACTCATTTCGACCTTTTCCAGGCACTCCTTCACCCGACCGAGCATGCGGATCATGTCGGAGCCATCGACCGAGCGGTGATCGGCGGTCATGGATAGGTACATCATGGGCCGGACGACCAACTGGTCATTCCCCATGACCACGGGCCGCTTCCGTATGGTCTCAAAGGCAATGCTCCCCGTGTTGGTGGGCAGCAGGACCGGGGTGCCGAAGAGCGAGTCACCCCCGAAGCTCCCCGTGTTGCTGATCACAAAGGTCTGCAGGGCCATCTCCGCCAGGGTCAGTTGGCCGGCCTTCGCCTTCCTGGTCTGCAGGTCGATCGCCCGGGCCAGATCCCAGAACCCCAACCGCTCGGCGGCCATGACGGTGGGAATCAGGACCGCACCGGGCACATGGGTGGCGATCCCCAGGTTGATCTGCCGGGGGATCACATGGCCGGTGGCGGTCAGCGCCGAGTTCATGATCGGGTTCTGCTGGAGCGCCTTGATCACGGCCCGGGCGAAGAAGGGCAGGTAGGTCAGCTTCAGGCCCAACCGCTGCTCGGCCAGCGGCTTCAACCGCTCCCTGGCCGAGATCAGGTTGGTGCAGTCCACCTCGCCGAAGACGGAGACCGGTACGGTGCTCTGCCTGGTCTGCTCCAGGTTCCGTATGCTGACCTGGCGCAGTTGATTCAGGGGGATCGTAACCAGGGGCGGATTCGGGTTCCCACCCATGGCCAGCGGGTTGTCGGCCGTTCCTCCAGGCAGAACAATCCCGCCAGGGGCTCCAGGGGCCCCAGGGGGAACTCCCCCGAGTTGCATTGGGCTTCCCTCCCCGGTGTGAGAGTCTGAGCCGGGGCTCGGGGACAGTGTATGCGCCGGGATCGGCCAGGGTCCATTCTAGGAAAGCGCTAGCTCACCCATGAGCTGGGTAAACTGCTCCAGGCTGAGGGCCTGGTCCCCGTCGCTCAGGGCGGTGGCGGGGTGCGGGTGCACCTCGATCATGAGCCCGTCGGCGCCAGCGGCTATGGCGGCCCGGGAGAAGGCGGGCACCAGATCGCTGCGACCAGCGGCGTGGCTGGGATCGACAATGACCGGCAGGTGGGTCTCCAGGTGGGCCAGGACGACCGCCGCCAGGTCCAGGGTGTTGCGGGTGGCCGTCTCGAAGGTGCGAATTCCGCGCTCACAGAGAATTACCCTGGGATTGCCGTGGGCGAGAATGTACTCAGCCGCCATGAACCACTCTTCAATGGTAGATGCGTACCCCCGCTTGAGCAGGACCGGCTTGTCAACACCGCCCACCTCGCGGAGGAGGGGGTAGTGCTGCATGTTGCGCGAGCCAATCTGGAGCACGTCTGCATAGCGGCAGACAAGGTCCAGGTCGCGCACGTCCAGGACCTCGGTCACAACCAGCAACCCGGTCTCCTGGCGCGCCTCTGCCAGGAGTTCCAGGCCCCTCTGCCCCAGCCCCTGAAAGCTGTACGGCGAGGTGCGCGGCTTGAAGGCTCCCCCCCTGAGCAGGTGGGCGCCGGCCTTTTGTACGGCACGTGCCGCGGTCAGGATCTGTTCCTGCGATTCGACGGAGCAGGGGCCAGCCATAATCACAGGCTTCCCCGACCCGACGGCGAGAGAAGGGGTAAGCTGGACGGGGCGCACCTGCCCTGCCCCCCTCTTCACGTGGAGGTCTTTTGGCGAGTCTGACATCTGCGATTCACTCCCGAGCGACCTGGTTGCGGGATCATACCGACCAAGTGCCTGATGTATTAGCGTATGTACGGCGGTCGCGATCCGACACACCCACCTCACCGAGGGCGGGGTCGGATCCCAGGGGTGCTTCATGAAACTCCCAATTCCAGTAGTCATGAGTCGGGCTGTTAGGTAGAATTAAGAGGGGAGGAGCCCAACTCCAACTTGTACGATCTAGTGAAGGGTGAACAGTCGTGTCCTTCTTCGCCAAGCTGAAAGATTCAACCATTGGGTTCAGTGGATACGCTCGCTTGGTCCGGGACCCAAGGGGTGGGTTCGGGTTCGTGGCCACACTCCTGGCGGTGGTGGTGGCGATCCATGGCTACATGACCATGGTTGAGGTGGGGCGCGCAACGCAGCAAATGGCCCAGCAGGTTGAATCCTGGCCGGAGTTCCGCATTGGCCAGGGAAGAGTAGAGTTTGCAGGGGAGATGCCGTTCACCGAGACCATGCCCGACGGCACCCGCCTCGTGATTGACACCACCGGCCAGACCCTGCCCGAGAACCTGAACGTCAACCGTGGGACCGTGCTGGTGACCAGCGATCGGTTCTATTTCATGCAGCCAGGAATCCCAGCATGGGAGATGGATATCACCACCATGCAGGGCGAGTTGACCAAGGAGGCCCTTCGCCAGTTCCTGGCGGCACGCCCTGAGCGCATTATCTCCTTCTTTTATCTGTTTGTCTATATAGTCCAGCTTGCATTCAAGGCGCTTGATGCCGCTCTGCTGGGACTGCTGGCCCAGTTCTACGCCAACAGTCTGCGCCGCCCCATTCCCTACGAGGTTGGCTACAAGATTGGCCTCTACGCCATGACCCTGCCCATCATCATCCAGTGGGTCTGGAAGGAGTTCACTGTCTTCAGCCCGCCGGGATTCACCATCTGGTGGACGATTGCCGGGATCTACGCGATCTTCGGGCTGCGCGCCTACCTCGCCAACACCGCGCCAGATGAGCCGACGGCCTAGCGGTGGCGGCAGTGGCCCGGCCCCTGCATATCATTCAGGTGGGCAGACGCAGCGGCGGTTGTAGCTCTGGTCTATTTCCAATCGGCTGGCTATAGACGGAGGCTTGAACTCCGATCGAAAACATCAAGAGCCCGGACGGCTGAATCCCCGGTTTTGGGGCAGGATTGGCTAGGCGCGAATCGTATATCCCATGGTGCATAGCGCCGCATGCGCGTCGCTGCGCATGTGCGTTCCGGAACAATTAGGAGGACGGACATGGCCGAAAAACCGGTAGTCTTCGTGGTTTCGGACTCCGTAGGCGAGACGGCCGACCTGGTCACTCGGGCGGCTCTGGCCCAGTACGGCAACTCCGGTGGTGTCGAGATCCGGCGCTTCCCCATGGTCGACGACCCCGCCACGATCCGGGAAGTGGTGGATGCGGCGCGCCAGCAGACGACCCTGATCGTCTACACGATCATCGTCCCTGAGGTGCGCCAGGAGATGCAGCGGTTGACGGCGATGTGGCAGATCCCCGCGGTGGATATCATGGGCCCCATGATGGACGGCATGTCGCAGATCCTGGGCGAGAGCCCGTCCCTGAAGCCTGGCATTCTCCACAAGCTCGACGACGACTACTTCCGGCGGGTGGAGGCGGTCGAGTTCGCCGTCAAGTACGATGACGGCAAGGATCCGCGCGGCTTCCTGCGGGCCGACGTGATCCTGCTCGGCGTCTCGCGCTCCTCCAAGACCCCGGTCTCCATGTACCTGGCCCACCGGCGCTTCAAGGTCGCCAACCTGCCCCTGGTGCCCGAGGTCAGCCTGCCCAAGGAGTTGTTCCTGGTGCCGCCGCATCGGGTGGTGGGGCTCCGTGTCAGCCCCGACAAGCTCCACTCGATCCGAGAGGAGCGGGTGAAGACCATCGGCCTGCGTTCCGACGCCAACTATTCGAATATGGAACGGATCCTGATGGAGCTAGAGTATGCGGAATCGGTCTTCAAGAAGGTCGGCTGCCCCGTCGTTGACGTGACCAACAAGGCGGTCGAGGAGACGGCGGTTCGGGTGCTCGAGATCATCAATCGAGGGGGGAAGTTCGGTGACTAGGAAATCGGTCTACCTATTCGAAGAGGGCCGCGCAGAAATGAAAATGCTGCTCGGCGGTAAGGGTGCCAATCTCGCGGAAATGACTGTCATCGGCCTGCCGGTGCCTCCTGGCTTTACGATCACCACCGAGGTTTGCCGGGAGTATCAGGCTGTCAAGCGGTTGACCCCTGAGGTCAAGGATCAGATCGACACCGCCCTCGCCCAGCTTGAGGGCAAGATGGGCAAGGCCTTCGGCGACAACGAGAACCCGCTGCTCGTCTCGGTCCGCTCCGGCGCCCCGGTCTCCATGCCGGGCATGATGGACACGATTCTCAACCTCGGCCTGAACGACCAGACCGTTCTGGCGGTTGCTCAGAACACCAACAACGAGCGGTTTGCCTACGACTCGTACCGCCGCTTTATCCAAATGTTCTCCAACGTAGTGCTAGGCGTTAACCTCCACAACTTCGAGCGGATCCTGGAGGCGCACAAGGAGCGGCACGGCTTCAAGCTCGACACCGAGCTGAACGCCGAGCACCTGAAGGCGCTGATCCCCGAGTACAAGGCCCTGGTCCAGCAAATGGCCGGCCGGCCCTTCCCGCAGGACCCGCGGGAGCAGCTATACCTGGCGATCAACGCCGTCTTCGAGTCGTGGGATAACCCCCGTGCGCAGGTCTACCGGCGGATCAACAAGATCGCTGATGATCTGGGTACCGCTGTCAATGTCCAGGCCATGGCCTTCGGCAACATGGGCAACGACTCCGCCACCGGCGTCTGCTTCACCCGGAACCCCAACTCCGGCGCCAAGGAGTTCTATGGCGAGTTCCTGCCCAACGCCCAGGGCGAGGATGTGGTGGCGGGCATCCGGACCCCACTGCCGGTCCAGAAGCTGGCCGAGACTCAGCCCGAGGCGTATCAGCAGCTGTTCGACCTCTGCGAACTGCTTGAGAACCACTACGGCGACATGCAGGATATTGAGTTCACCATTGAGCGGGGCAAGCTCTACATGCTCCAGTGCCGCTCCGGCAAGCGGACCCCGGCGGCATCGATCAAGATCGCCGTGGACCTGGTCCACGAGGGGAAGATCTCCAAGGAGCAGGCGATCCTGCGCATTGAGCCGGGTGCGATCGACAAGATCCTGCACCCCGCCATCGACCCGAAGGCGAAGCTCGACGTGCTCGCCACGGGCCTAGCTGCCTCGCCGGGCGCCGCTTCTGGCATCTGCGTCTTCGACCCTGACAAGGCCGCCAAGCTGGCCGCTGAGGGCAAGAAGGTGATCATGGTCCGGCCTGAGACCTCGCCAGACGATATCCACGGCATGGTCGTGGCCCAGGGAATCCTCACCTCCCGCGGTGGCATGACCTCGCACGCCGCAATCGTCTCCCGCGGCATGGGCAAGCCCTGTGTCGTGGGTTGCGAGTCCGTCCGGATCGACCTGGAGGGCGGCTTCTTCCTGGCTGGTGGCCGCAAGGTCATGGAGGGGGAGCTTCTCTCGATCGATGGCGCCACCGGCAACGTGATCTACGGCGCTGTGCCGCTGATCGATCCCGAGCTCTCGCCAGCCTTCCGGGAGCTGCTCCAGTGGGCCGATGAGATCAAGTCCCTCGGCGTCCGTGCCAACGCCGACAACCCGAAGGATGCCGCTCGGGCCCGTGAGTTCGGCGCCCAGGGCATTGGCCTCTGCCGCACGGAGCACATGTTTGGCCAGGGTGGACACCACCCCGAGCGCATGGAACAGGCCCGGGAGATGATCCTGGCCGAAACCCTGGACGATCGGCTGGAGGCGCTCGCCAAGCTGCAGGTCATGCAGCGGGAGGACTTCCACGCGATCTTCAAGGCGATGGATCCCTTCCCCGTCACCATTCGCCTGCTCGATCCGCCCCTGCACGAGTTCCTGCCCGCCGAGGAGGATCTGGCGATCGAGGTCGCCCTCCTGAAGGAGCGGGGTGAGACCGGGCGTGAGCTCTACGAGAAGGAGCACCTGCTCCGGAAGGTCCGGGCGCTCTCCGAGGTCAACCCCATGCTCGGCTTCCGCGGTTGCCGCCTCGGCATGGTCTTCCCCGAGATCTACGAAATGCAGATCCGGGCGATCTTTGAGGCCGCTGCCCTCTGCCACAAGGAGGGCCTGAAGGTGGAGCCCGAGATCATGCACCCGCTCGTCGGCCACGTGAACGAGCTGAAGTTCCTGAAGGAGATGACCGATCGGATCGCCGCCGAGATCATGCTGGCGGAGGGCGTGAGCTTCAAGTACCTGACCGGCACCATGATCGAGGTGCCCCGCGCCGCCCTCACCGCCGACGAGATCGCCGAGTACGCCGAGTTCTTCTCCTTCGGCACCAACGACCTGACCCAGACCACCTTCGGCTACTCCCGCGACGACGCCGAGGGCAAGTTCCTGGCCAGCTATGTCGACAAGAAGATCCTGCCGGAGAACCCGTTCGTCACCCTGGACCGGAGCGGCGTTGGCAAGCTGATCGACATGGCCGGCTCCCTTGGCAAGCAGGTCCGGCCCGGGATCAAGCTTGGCATCTGCGGCGAGCACGGTGGCGACCCCGCCTCGATCGAGTTCTGCCACCAGGTTGGCCTCACCTACGTCTCCTGCTCGCCCTACCGTGTGCCCGTGGCCCGGATCGCAGCGGCGCAGGCGGCGGCGAAGGCCAAGGGGCAGAAGGCGACCGCCAGCACGATCTAGGCAAGCCCACGCAAAAACCCGCCCCTCAGCGAGGGGCGGGTTCCGTATGACCGGTCTACTTTACCTCAAACTCGCCCACGGTGCCGACATCGTACCCGTCGACATACATGATCACGCGCCACTTGCCCTTGGGCAACTCCCCGGTCGTGTTGTTAATGTTGAAGGCGACCCAGTCACCATTCACGTCGCGATCCAGGGTGAGCTTGATCGAATCCAGGTACTTGCCGTCGAGGTGCCAGCCGGTGGAGACCACCTGCCCGCTCTTGGCCCAGATCTGGGCTGTTGCATAGACCACCGGGGCGTCCGTGGGAATCGTACTGACCTCGTTCAAGGGCTCCATGCTCTCCGGCTCCACCTCGGTGGCGATCACCATGGGGCTTGCCTTGCCCGTGACCTTGTCGGCCTCGGAGGAGGAGCCCGTCAACGTGGAGCCGTACTCATCCACAAGAAAGAGGCCGAGACCGATAACGGCGGCGAGGAAGATCAGCACGCCTGCCCAGATCAGCCCCTTGCGGCTGCGCTTCTGCGGAGCCGGTGCAAAGACGGGGGGCGTGTTGTAGGTGGGCATGGCCTGGCCCGGCTGCCCGTACCCGGTCTGCTGCGGGTAGCCGCTCGGGGGCGGGAACGCACCAGGCTGGTATGCTGGCGGAGCCGGGGCGGGCTGGCTTGCCGCCGGGGCCTGGTATGTGGGTGGAATGGAGGCAGCGGGGGCAGGAGGTGCGGGGGGAGCGGCATTTGCTTCAGGTAGAGCCGTCCCGCACTGCGGACAGAACTTGCCCGGAACGGCGGAGCCACAGGTTGGACAGTTGGCCAGGATCATCGACCTCCTCTGCTGCATATGTGCGCTTTATTTCGCAGATGGCTTCCGAAAATCCTGTGGGTCCCGGAAATTCAGGCAATGCCCGTATCTACCGTTCTGTCGACTGACGTCAATGAAGTGACGGAATTTGTTGGATTGAGGCGAACGATCGGCAGGTGTATACCGTCCAATCTGCGGCCTCAAACTAGACTGCTAGGGTGGACACCCGATCCCTCGTGACAAGGTGAACATACGGAAGGAATCCATGTGAACTTTGTAGAAGGGAAAGAGACACCGAGAGAACCCTCCCACCGCCTTGCTCAACATGTTTGGTGGACTGAGGGGTTTTCTATTGCACGAACGATGGGGTGGTGATCGGTGGCCCAGTTCGATCAGGCGTTCAAAGACGAGGTCCGCGCCAAGAACGACATTGTTGAGGTAATCTCGTCCTACGTCAAGCTAGAGCGAAGGGGCAACCGGTACGTGGGTCTCTGCCCGTTTCACGGCGAGAAGACCCCGTCGTTTCATGTGATCCCTGACCAGCAGTTCTACCACTGCTTCGGTTGCAAGGCTAGTGGCGACGTCTTCGCCTTTGTGCAGCAGCAGGAGCACATGACCTTCTTTGAGGCGCTGGTTCACCTGGCCAAGCGGGCTCGGATCCCGCTTCCCAAGGAGGAGCGGACCCCTGAGGAGGAGAAGGCGTACCGGGAGCGCCGGGGAATGCTTGAGGCCATGGACCTGGCGGCCCGCTTCTTCCATCATCAATTGATGGAGGAGGTCGGCAAACCCGGACGGGAGTACTTACTGCGCCGGGGGCTGACCGAGGAGACCATTCGCCGGTTCCGCCTGGGGTGGGCTCCGGGGCGCGGGGCGCTCTTCCGGGCGCTGCGGGGGCGGTTCCCTGTCGAGATTATCGAGAAGGCCGGGCTGGTGCTGCCCAGGCGTGACGGCTCCGGGTATACCGACGCCTTCTTCGACCGTGTCATGTTCCCGATTGCCGATCTAAACGGCCGCGTGATCGGGTTCGGAGGCCGAATCCTTGAGGGGCAGGGAGCCAAGTACAAAAATACGGCGGAAACCCCCCTCTTCTCCAAGCGGCATGTGCTCTTTGGACTAGATCAGGCCAAGGAAGCCATGCGCGCGAGGAATCAAGCGATCCTCGTAGAAGGGTATATGGACGTGATCATGCCGCACCAGCACGGCATTCGGAACGTGGTGGCGCCCCTGGGGACCGCCCTGACCGACGAGCAGTGCCGGGTGATCCGGCAGCAGGCGCAGCAGGCGATCGTCGCCTTCGACATGGACACCGCTGGCCAAATGGCCACGCTGCGCGGCCTGGAGAAGCTCTACGAGACCGGGTGCGACGTTCGGGTGCTCCAGATCCCCGACGGCAAAGACCCTGACGAGTTCATTCGAGCCCACGGCGTTGCCGCCTTCGAGAAGGCGCTAGCCGAGGCGATTCCCCTGATTGAGTTCAAGCTGCGCAATGCCATGGCGAAGAACGCGGGGAACACGCCTGAGGCGAAGGCCCGCGTGCTGGAGGCGGTCGCCCGCGTCCTGACCGATGTCAACGACGACCTCCTCCGGGAGGCATACGTAGACCAGGTGGCCGACCGGCTCTCCGGTGACAACCCGCTGTCGAAGCCGGACCTCAAGCTGGCCATTGATCGTCAGATGAATCGGCTGCTTCGTCAAGGTTTCCAGCATAACCAACCAGATTCCAGGAATAATAGAGTAGACGTGGGGGAAGCATTCCCTGGCGGCCTACAGTCTCAAGGAGCGGGACAACCAGCCCCCAGAGGTGCCGGGTTTGGGCAGCCAGTTGCCCGGGCCGCCGCGCGAACCGCGGCCCCCGTGACCCTGGCCGACCTGGCGCACCGTTCTGAGCGAACGCTGCTCTCCTTGCTGCTGAACAACCCGGTGGTCTTGCGGCGGATTGAGACAGAGCTGGGGCCAACGCCCTTCGCAGATCGTTATCATCAGGCCATTTTTGATAAGGCCCGGCCGATCTGTCAGGAGCGCGATCCGTTCGCCGGAGGCTCCATCGCAGTCCGGGTGCTCGACCGCCTCTCCGACCCCGATGCCAAAGCGCTCCTCTCCGAAATGCTGGCGAAACCACTGGTCACGAGCGATTCGGAAAAGGAAGCCGCAGACTGCATCGAGAAGATAAGGAAGCATAGAGATTCGAGGAGAATAGAGGACTTGACGAACTTGATTAAGGCCGCAGAGGCTTCGCGCCAGAAGGTGGACCCTGCTATTGTGCTGGAGCTCACCGAACTCATGAAGCGCAACAAACCGTCCCGATCTTGAGGCGGGTGCGGAAGGGGGGTAGTCATCCATGGAGTCCAAGGAGATCAAGGTAGAAAACGTCAAAGACATGGTCAGAGATCTAATCGCAAAGGGAAAGCGGAAGGGCGCCCTCAGCTACGGTGAGATTTCCGACTCGCTCCAGGGCCTGGAGCTCGGTGCCGACCAGATGGACGAGGTCCTCGAGGCACTGGCCGACGCAGGTATTGAGGTCACCGGCGAGCGGACCGATGGCGCCGCCGAAGAGGAAGAGGTCGCCCCGCTGGAGGAGTCCGAAGAGGGCCCCCTCGAAGACGAGGAAGTCGAGATTGACCTCTCTGTTCCCGAAGGGATTGCCATTGATGACCCGGTCCGCATGTACCTCAAGGAGATCGGGCGGGTACCGCTCCTCTCCGCCGAAGAAGAGGTCGAGCTGGCCAAGCGCATTGAGCAGGGCGACGAAGAGGCCAAGCGCCGGCTGGCAGAGGCCAACCTGCGACTGGTGGTCTCGATTGCCAAGCGGTACGTTGGGCGCGGTATGCAGTTCCTCGACCTGATCCAGGAGGGCAACCTGGGCCTGATCAAGGCGGTCGAGAAGTTCGACTACCGGAAGGGCTATAAGTTCTCCACTTACGCCACCTGGTGGATTCGCCAGGCGATTACCCGGGCGATTGCGGACCAGGCCCGCACGATTCGCATTCCCGTCCATATGGTCGAGACGATCAATAAGCTGATCCGCGTCACACGGCAACTGGTGCAGGAACTGGGCCGGGAGCCGCTCCCTGAAGAGATCGCCGAGCAAATGGAGATCTCGGTCGAACGGGTCCGGGAGATCCAGAAGATCGCCCAGGAACCGGTCTCGCTGGAGACCCCGATCGGTGAGGAGGAGGACTCCCACCTGGGCGACTTTATCGAGGACCAGGATGCCCCCGCCCCAGCGGAGGCGGCCAGCTTCACGCTCCTGAAGGAGCAGTTGGAGGAGGTCCTGGAGTCGCTGACCCCGCGTGAGGAGAAGGTCCTCCGGCTCCGCTTCGGCCTGGACGATGGCCGTGCCCGCACCCTGGAAGAGGTGGGCCACGTCTTCGGCGTCACCCGTGAGCGCATCCGCCAGATTGAGGCGAAGGCGCTGCGCAAGTTGCGCCACCCCAGCCGCTCGAAGAAGCTGAAGGATTACCTGGACTAATAGGCGAGGCCCCGCTGCCAACCCCGTGGCAGTGGGGCTTTTCTCATGCCCGGCATCCGTACGGATGGGCTAAACCTGACCCCTGGTCAAAATAATATTGACCAGGGGTCATTTTTTCTCTATACTGCCGATGGAGGCGCTCCCCAAATCCAATCGGCGAGGTGGTCCCCATGTGCCCCAAAGAGGTGCCGGAGCTGGACTGGCTGAATGACCCGATCGTTGAGGTCGACACCAATGTGAATGAGTTCGCGATCGCAGGAAAGATGCCGAAGGTGATCGAGAAGATCCTGGGCTGGGGCCAGGGCAACTCCACCTGGCCGCTCGGTATGGGCATCGCCTGCTGTGCCGTGGAGTTCATGGCAGCCTGCTCCTCGAAGTATGACATCGCCCGGTTCGGGGCGGAGGCGGTCCGCGCCTCACCGCGTCAGGCGGACCTCATGGTCGTCTCCGGGACAGTCACCGAGAAGATGGCCGTGGTGCTCCGTCGCCTCTACGAGCAGATGGCCGAGCCCAAGTATGTGATCGCCATGGGCGCCTGCGCCAGCAACGGCGGCCCCTACTGGGACACCTACAACGTGGTGGAAGGTGTCCATAAGGTGATCCCGGTGGATGTCTACATCCCCGGTTGCCCGCCCCGGCCCGAGGCGTTCCTGCAGGCGGTCATGGAGATTCAGTCCATGTCTGCGACAGGAAAGCGGGGGCTGATCACGAAAGGGTAAAAGGCTCTGGCCCCTGGGGCGCAGAGACTTTCGAGCCTTTCGGAGAGAGGGGCGGCCAGTTTGAAGCGAGCGGAGAAGAGAGTGGCGACTCGTGAAGCGCTGATCGGAGCAGCGCTCAGCGCCTTCGCCCGCCACGGATTTGAGGAGACCACGGTGGCGCAGATCACCCAGGAGGCGGGCGTCGCCAAGGGCACCTTCTTCAACTACTTCGGGACCAAGCACGATCTCTTGATCCAGGTGATCGAAGGGCAGGTGGCCGAGGCCAAGGAGCGGCTGCACGACCTGGTTCAGAGCGATCAGCCCCTGACCGACGGGCTGATTGCGGTCATGGTCGGGCTCGCCAGCCCGGTCCCGTACACCCAGTCGCTGGTGCGGGCGATGTTCCACTCAGCGCTCGCCAACCCGGAGAATGTCTCGGGACACCTCGCCCCGGCCATGGCCATGGTCGAGGCGCTCACCCCGGTGATTGCCGCTGGGCAGGAGCGGGGCGAGTTCCGAGGAGATCTCCCGCCGGACCAGCTCGCCTTTCTCGTCATGCAGACCTACTTCGGCGCCCTCTGGGCCTGGTCCGTGGCCCCGGTGCAGGAGCCGCTCGCCGAGCGGATCGCCCTGAGCTACCGGGTCTTCTTTGAGGGGACCGGCCGGACCCGCTAGCGCACAGAAAGCCCCGCTGCCAGCCACGGCAGCGGGGTTTTCACATATTCAGACGGCGAACCGCCAGCCAGCCCCGGTGAACCGCAGCGCCCTACTGCCACCCCAAACCTAGCGGGTGCTAGTCCAGCGGCAAACCGCTCGCCTTCCCCGATGAATGACCATTCAGCGCAAATGAACGGCAGAACAGTCGCAACACTCGCGGGAGGCAAACACTTGCCGCAGGAATCGCGCCATTTACCGCCCCCGTGGCGACGCCAGAAAGTCGGACTCCTATACTAACAGCGTAAACAAGTTCACGGAAGGCGGTGGAGACCCGATGCTGACAGTAGACGGCATTGCGATCAGGGGACCCGTGAAGGAGCGGTACGGCGAGATCCTCACCCCAGCGGCCCTCGCCTTTCTCACCGACCTGCACCGGCGCTTCAACCCCACCCGCTTGCAGCTCCTGGCCGAGCGAGCCAATCGCCAGGCCCGGCTCGACCGGGGCGAGCTGCCCGACTTCTTGCCCGGGACGGCCGCCGTCCGCGCCGGCGACTGGCGGGTAGCCCCCACCCCGCCCGACCTGCAGGACCGCCGGGTGGAGATCACCGGCCCCGTCGAACGGAAGATGATCATCAACGCCCTGAACTCCGGGGCGAAGGTTTTCATGGCCGACTTCGAGGACTCCACCGCCCCCACCTGGACCAACGTTATGGAGGGGCAGATCAACCTGATCGATGCGATCGAAGGGACGATCTCCTTCGCGAACCCCGACGGCAGGACCTACCGGCTGAACGACCAGGTCGCCACCCTCATGGTCCGGCCCCGGGGCTGGCACCTGCCCGAGCGGCATATCACGATCGATGGTCAGCCCGCCTCCGGCAGCCTCGTAGACTTCGGCCTCTTCTTCTTCCACAACGCCCGCCGACTGCTGGAGAAGGGGAGCGGCCCCTACTTCTACCTCCCGAAGCTGGAGGGCCACCGGGAGGCCCGCCTCTGGAACGAGGTCTTCAACTACGCACAGGATGCCCTTGAGATCCCCCGCGGCACGATCAAGGCGACGGTACTGATCGAGACGATCCTCGCCGCCTTCGAAATGGATGAGATCCTCTACGAGCTCCGCGACCACTCAGCCGGCCTCAACGCGGGCCGCTGGGACTATATCTTCAGTTGCATAAAGAAGTTCCGGAACCGGCCCGACTTCCTGCTGCCCGACCGCTCTGCCGTCTCCATGACCGTTCCGTTCATGCGTGCCTACACCGAGCTGCTGGTCAAGACCTGCCACAAGCGGGGCGCCTTCGCCATGGGCGGCATGGCCGCCTTCATTCCCAACCGGCGCAGCCCCGAGGTGACCGCCAACGCCCTGGAGCGGGTGCGCGACGACAAAGCCCGGGAGGCGAACGACGGGTTCGATGGCACCTGGGTCGCCCACCCCGACCTGGTCCCGATCGCCATGGCGGTGTTCGATGAGGTCCTCGGCAACGCCCCCAACCAGATCCACCGGCAGCGGCCGGAGGTCTCGGTCACGGCGGGCGACCTGCTGAACTTCGCCGCCACCCCCGGCCAGGTGACCGAGCAGGGGCTCCGACTCAATATCAACGTGGCGATCCAGTATATCGAGTCCTGGCTGCGGGGCACCGGGGCAGTGGCGATCCACAACCTCATGGAGGATGCCGCCACCGCTGAGATCTCCCGCTCCCAGATATGGCAGTGGCTGAAGCAGGGCGCCCGCCTGACCGGGGGCCAGCCGGTCACCGCTGACCTGATCCGCCAGTTGATCGATGAAGAGCTAGAGAAGGTCCACCGGGCAATCGGCCCCATGGCCTTCACCTGCGGGCGGTTCCACGGCGCCCGGATGCTCTTCGAGCAGGTGGCCCTGGCCCAGGAGTTCCCGGAGTTCCTCACGATCCCAGCTTACGACCAGCTTTAAGTATAAGGGGAGGGCTTTTACAGATGCGGGAGACGATCAAGAAGCAGGCCGAGGCGCTGCGGCAGGAGTGGGTGACCAACCCCCGTTGGCAGGGGGTGGAGCGGCCCTACACAGCGGAGGATGTGATCCGGCTCCGCGGCTCCTTCCAGGTGGAGTACACCCTGGCGAAGCGGATGTCCGAGAAGCTCTGGAACCTCATGCAGACCCACGAATATATCAATGCGCTGGGCGCCCTGACCGGCAACCAGGCGGTCCAGCAGGTGAAGGCCGGCCTCAAGGCGATCTACCTGAGCGGCTGGCAGGTCGCGGCCGATGCAAACCTGGCCGGGCAGATGTACCCCGACCAGTCGCTCTACCCGGTCAACTCGGTGCCCCAGGTGGTGCAGCGGATCAACAACGCCCTGCGCCGCGCCGACCAGATCACCTGGTCCGAGGGGCAGAACGAGATCGATTGGATGGCCCCGATCGTGGCCGATGCCGAGGCCGGTTTCGGCGGGCCGCTCAACGCCTTCGAGCTCATGAAGGCGATGATCGAGGCGGGCGCCGCCGGCGTCCACTGGGAGGACCAACTGGCCAGCGAGAAGAAGTGCGGCCACATGGGTGGCAAGGTGCTGGTCCCCACCAGCCAGCATATCCGGACCCTTGTGGCAGCCCGGCTCGCCGCCGATGTCATGGGCGTGCCCACGGTGATCGTTGCCCGGACCGACTCGCTTGGCGCCAACCTGCTCACGGCAGATGTGGATCCCCGGGACCAGCGCTTCGTGACCGGCGAGCGGACTGCCGAGGGCTTCTACAAGGTACGCCCCGGCAACGAGGCAGCGATCGCTCGTGGCCTGGCCTATGCTCCTTTCGCCGACCTGATCTGGTGCGAGACCAGCAAGCCAGATCTGCAGCAGGCGAAGGAGTTCGCCGAGGCGATCAAGCGTGAGTACCCGAACAAGATGCTGGCCTACAACTGCTCGCCCTCGTTCAACTGGAAGCGGCATTTGGATGATACAACCATCGCCAAGTTCCAGCGGGAGCTGGGGGCCATGGGCTACAAGTTCCAGTTCATCACCCTGGCGGGCTTCCACAGCCTCAACGCCTCCATGTTTGAGCTGGCCCACGCCTACGCCAAGGAGGGCATGACCGCCTACGTGCGGCTCCAGGAGCAGGAGTTCGCCATGGAGTCGATCGGCTATACGGCGACCAAGCATCAGCGGGAGGTCGGCACCGGGTATTTTGACGAGGTCAGCCAGGTGATCTCGGGCGGGACTTCATCCACCCTGGCGCTGAAGGGCTCCACCGAGGAGGAGCAGTTCGAGCACGGCGAGGGCAGCGCTGCAGATTAGAAGAGGGGTATCGTCTCGGGCCGCTATGCCGCTTTTGGCGTAGCGGCCTTGCCGCGTCTGGCGGTGCGCGTCCAACCGGTCACCCATCACCCTACGGGTAGGAGGTAGGGCCTATACACCAAGTACCCAGTGAGATTGGCACTTTTTCGGTGATCAGCATCACACCACAATGTGGTTAAATTAAAGTAGCATAAGAATCTGTCATCATCTCACTAATGATTATCTTTATCGCATTCGCTCAGGTGACCGTCCACGTGCCAATACCGCACTCTCGGGAGGAGAACGCCGTTGAAGAAGAACTTGCCGGTCACTCAGGTGGAGCGGACCTACCATCCACAAGAGCGGCTGATCTCAGAGACAGATACCCGCGGCATAGTTACCACGGCGAACGCCTCCTTCTGCAAAGTGGCTGGCTATACCGAAGAGGAGCTGACGGGCAAGAACCACAACATTGTCCGCCACCCCGACATGCCCCCCGAGGCGTTCGCTGATCTTTGGACGACGGTCAAAGCGGGCGATCGCTGGGTCGGTATTGTCAAGAATCGCAGCAAGAACGGCGACCACTACTGGGTCAAGGCCTTTGTCTCGCCCGTTGTCAAGGACGGGCAGATCGTGCGCTACCGCTCTGTCCGCAAGCAGCCCGCTCGCGAGGAGATCAAGGCGGCAGAGGAGCTCTACCGGCGCATGTGGGCAGGGGAGAAGGGGCTGGTCGACACCCTGGCTGCGCATCGCAAGCAGCGGGGAATGGGAGAGAAGCTCCCCTTCTGGACACAACTGGCGATCCTGGGCGCCTGGCCGGGGCTGATCGCCCTGGCGCTGGTGATCCTGGCGCAACTGGGCGTCTCTCCGCTGATCCTCTGGGCCGTGGCGATCCTCGGCGGGCTGGTCTCCTTTGGCCTGAGCCGCATGGTGCACCAGTGGCAGACCCGGCCGCTAGATGAACTGGTCCGGGCGCTTACCGCCTTTGAGCAGGGCGACCTCTCCGCTCGGGTCGAGCTGTATGGTGACTCCCGCTTCGGACAGATTGCCACCCTGACCAATCGTGCGCTCGATGGCGTGGAGGTGGCCCTGGCCGATATCGGACAGATGTTGGATGGCCTCTCCCGTGGTGAGTTCGGCCGGCGGGTGAGCGTCACCCTGCCCGGCGACCTCGATCAGATGAAGAAGGCAGCCAACCACGCCGCTGCCCAGATCGAGGCGACGATCAGCGCCCTCAACCAGCAGTTGCATGACCTGGCGGAAGGGAACCTGCAGAACCGGAACCAGGCGGCGGGTATGGCGACAGAGGGCAAGTTCCGCGAGGCCCAGGAGAACGCCGCCATGGCGTCGGCACGTCTGGCCGAACTGTTGAAGGCGATGATCGCATCTAGCCAGGCGCTGGCGGGCGGCGATCTGACCCACCCCATTTCGACAGATGCGCCCGGGGAACTGGCCAACCTGCGCGACCACTTTAACGATGCGCTCCACTCCCTGGGGAAGACGCTCCTTGCGGTGCGCGATTCGGCCCGCCAGGTGGCAGAAGCCTCGGGCGAGATCAGCGATGCTGTTGAGGCGGTTGCCGCCGGCGCCAGCAACCAGATGATCACCGTGGAGCAGGTCTCCACCGCTCTGCGGGAGTCCGGCGACGTGATCGGCGACATTGCCACCAACACCGAGACCGCCAGTGCCAAGGCCGAAGAGACGCTCAACAGCGTGCGGCACGGTCGGGACAAAATGGCCCGCATGGTCGAGTTGGTGGGCTCGATCACCAAGAGCAGCGAGAAGGTGAGCCAGATCGCCTCGGTCATGGAGGAGATCTCCACCCGCACGAACCTGCTCGCCCTGAACGCGGCGGTCGAGGCTGCCCGAGCCGGTGAGAGCGGGCGCGGCTTCGCTGTGGTGGCGTCGGAGGTGGGCAAGCTGGCGGCGAGCGCTGGTCAGTCCGCGAAGGAGGTCACGACCCTGGTTCGCCAGGCGGTGGAGGAGGCCCGGCGTGCGGCCGCAAGTGTTGCCGAGGTCTCGTCCGACATGGACCAGATCGAGCAGGCGGCGCATGTGAGCAACGACCTCATGAGCCATGTGGCGGCCGCCATGGAGCAGCAGCGGGCCACGCTCCACTCGATCGGTGAGCACGCCCTGCGGTTGAGTGAGATCGCGCAGGGGAATGCTGCGGCCTCGGAGGAACTGACAGCATCGGCCAGTGAGCTGGCGTCGATTGCAGATGCCTCCTATCGCGAGGTCGATCGGTTCCGGATTGGGTAGAATCGTGGAGGCGCAAAACCCGGCGCCTCCTTGTCATTTTTTGCATGGCTGGGTTTCGCTCTGAGGGGCAGTATATAAGCATCCCGGCTGTTGACGGGAACGAAATCCCTGTGCTATAGTTGGTTCATCGTCATTCCGGCATAGCTCAACGGTAGAGCATCCGGCTGTTAACCGGAGGGTTGTAGGTTCGAATCCTACTGCCGGAGCCAGGTAGAAGAACAGGCGGCCAGGTCGCCTGTTTTTCTTTTGCTTGTCGTGCGGCGACAAGTCGCGTAAAATAGATTGCACCCGGGCCCTTAGCTCAGTGGTTAGAGCTGCCGGCTCATAACCGGTTGGTCGCAGGTTCGAATCCTGCAGGGCCCACCAGGCGAACACCGCCAGAGGACGTTGGAGCGTCTGCCGTTTGGCAAGCTAATGCTTCATGGAACTCGTGGCAATCTTATGCTTCCCTTGGGAAGAGCCAGTCCGAACCGTCGGTCGGGTGATTGTGGGTGCATAAGCAAACCAGGCAAGATGCTCCAGAAGCGACCTCGCTTCTGGAGCATCTTGTGCTTAGAGGACCAACATGTCACAGCGTGTTTCTGCCGGTCGCAAAGGTCGGGGCTCGTCGGTTAACCGCCGACTTATTGGTCAACAATCGTCTTCACCGACGAGCGCCCCTTTTCGGGGACACTGGCCGTTAGGCTCCGTCTCCATATACACCAACCGGACCCTTTCTTGGGGTCCGGTTGGCCATTTGCTCCGAACGATCGTTCGCCACGATTCGACTTGACCGGAATCCCCTGATCCAACCCCGGAGCCACCCGCCGCACTGAACATTTCCTTGTCCATGGACCAGCACGGTGGGCCTCACCACAGAGGGCAATCGATCCCGGGCCCAAACGGAGTCGGGTCGAAGGCAGTCTGTTGGATCACCGGATCCAGGGACGTGTGGTAGAGGTCGATTACACGTATGGTAGAGGTCGATTACACGTGTGGTAGAGGTCGATTACACATGTGGTAGAGGTCGATTACACATGTGGTAGAGGTCGATTACACATGTGGTGGAGGTCGATTACACATGTGGTGGAGGTCGCTCAGTCCCGATCATGCCGTGGCCGGTGCACCGGATTCGAGCCGCCGCACCCAGAGCATCATCCGCCAGGTCCCGTAGGGCAGCAGCACCGCTAGGCAGACGTGGACCATCGGCGGGAGGAAGATGCGTACCCCGATCACCCAGTTGGCGCCTCGCGCAGGGGCCCGGACAGGTAGTAGACATTCTCGATGATCGCAAAGGCGCCGCCGATCCAGACCGCGGGCATGACGGCTTCCCAGATTGCCACCTACCTGGGTGCCCAGCGATGGAGACGGGTGACACAGGCAACCCTCCCCCGCAAGACGCTCTCTCATTGGTTCTTATACAATTCGCAATATCCTGCCACAAGTCACCGGGTCAAGGGGCAGGATTCGCCCTGCCGCCCGGAGAAATTCACGCCGTGAAGCGTTTATCGGATAGGGAAGGTGATAGACCTGGAGCCGCAACAAGGTGAACTGGTGATCAGTAAGCGGGCCTTTCTCTCCTCGTTTTCGATCCTGGCCGTGCTCATGCTCGCTGCGGGCCTGCTGACACGGATCGTTCCGGCGGGGCAGTACACCCGCACGCTGGTCGATGGGATCGAGGTGCTGGACCCCGACTCCTTTCAGTACATAACCGGCGAGCCCTACCCGATCTGGCGGTGGCTCACCGCTCCGATTGAAGTGCTCTGGGGTCCGGACAGCCTCACGATCATCATGATCGTCGTCTTCCTGCTGGTGATCGGCGGCTCCTTCGCCGTCCTGGGGGAGGGGGCGGTGCTGCGCGGGATCATCGCCCGGATCGTAAGCCGCTTCGGCCACCGCAAGCAGACGCTCCTCGCTGTGATCCTCCTCTTCTTCATGTCCCTTGGCTCCGTGCTGGGGATCTTTGAAGAGGTGATCCCCCTGGTGCCGATCATGATCAGTCTCGCCTACTCGCTCGGGTGGGATTCGCTCACCGGTCTCGGCATGAGCCTGCTCGCCGCCGGATTCGGCTTCTCCGCCGCCATTTCCAACCCGTTCTCGATCGGCATTAGCCAGCAGATCGCCGGGCTTCCCCTCTTCTCCGGCGCCCTCTTCCGGGCGGCGATCTTCGCGGTGGTCTACCTGGTGCTCTACACCTTCCTCGCCCGGCATATCCGCCGGATCGAGCGTGACCCGTCCGCCTCGCCGGTCTATGCTGCTGACCAGGCGGCCCGCACCCAGCCCCAGTTCGTTGCCGACCTCACCGTGCCCGAGGGGCCGCAGCAGGCCAGCGCTGTCCGCTGGTTCAGCGGCTTTCTCCTCGCGATCCTCGTCGTCATGATCTCGGCCCCGGTGATCCCCGGCCTCTCCGACCTTGTCCTGCCCTTGATCGGCATCCTCTTTCTGGTCGGGACGATCGTCGCCGGGCGGAAGTCTGGCATGGGTTGGGCCCAAATCGGGGGAACGCTGGGCCGCGGCATGAAGGGGATTGCCCTGGGCGTCCCCCTGATCCTCATGGCCATGTCAATCAAGCAGATCGTGGCAGGAGCCGGGATCATGGACACGATCCTCCACGGCGCCGCCGACCTGATCGCCGGGACCAGCATCTACGGAGCGATCTTCCTGGTCTACGCCCTGATCCTGGGCATGGAGGTCTTTATCGGCTCCTCCTCCGCCAAGGCATTCCTGATCATGCCGATCATCGCACCGCTGGCCGACCTGGTGGGGCTGACCCGCCAGTCCACGGTCCTCGCCTTCGGCTTCGGCGACGGCTTCTCCAACGTGCTCTACCCCACCAACCCTGTGCTGCTGATCGCCCTGGGGCTGACCGTGGTCTCCTTCCCCAAGTGGCTCCGCTGGATCCTGCCGCTGCAGGTGGTGATCCTGCTGGTCTCCAGCCTCTTCCTCGCCCTGGCCGTAGCCATGCGGCTTGGGCCGTTCTAACCCATGTTCACCACCACCTATGAGGAATCCCAGGAGCGCTTTGCCGGGCTGCTGGACCCCGTGCGCCAGTGGTGGCCCCAGGCAGGCCTCACCCGCCACCCGATCGGGCAGGAGAACCTGACGGTCGACCTGATCACCGCCGATCCGAACGGCTCGCCCGACCGGGTTCTGCTGATCACCACCGGGCAGCACGGCATGGAGGGATATGTGGGCTCCGCCATGCTGCAGCTCTTCGTAAACGAGTTCATCGACCAGATTGACCCCGAGCGGACCGGTCTGGTCCTGCTCCACGCCCTCAACCCTTGGGGCATGAAACACCACCGCCGGGTGGATGAAGCCAACGTGGACCTGAACCGCAACTTCCTACCGGACTGGTCTGCCCTGGACCGCTCGGCCAACCAGGGATACCGGACCGCCCGCACCTTCTTCGCCGAACAGGGGGTCGGGTTCTGGACCGGCTTTGCCCAGACGCTCCTGCGGCTGGGGGTGAAGGGGCTGAAGCAGGCCACACTCCTGGGGCAGTATGAGTTTCCGCAGGGGATCTACTACGGCGGGAACGACTACCGGCCCAACACCCGGCTGCTGATCGACCTCTACCGGGAGCTGTTACGCCGCTATGATCAGGTGCTGCAGATCGATATGCACACCGGGTTCGGCCCCCGCTACCAGATGTCGGTCGTCAACTCGGCGCTCGATCCCCAGGAGCCGGCGGCGCTGATCGATCGGTTTGGCTACCCGCTGGTGGTCCGCACCACGCCAACCGAGTTCTATGCGATCGCTGGCGATATGATCGACTTTGTCTACCACCTGGCCCGGACCGAGTTCCCGCAGAAGCGGCTCTACGCTACCTGCTTTGAGTTCGGGACGCTCGGGGACTCGCTCCTGGCCGGTGTGCAGTCGCTGAAGCGCATGATCGAAGAGAACCGGGCCCACCACTGGGGCGTTCCACCCAATCGGGTGGATGCGGTCAAGGCTGCCTTCCGAGAGCTGTTCTACCCGAGCGAGGAGGCCTGGCGGCAAAAGGCGCTGGCCGACTGCCGCCAGGCGCTGACCGGCGTACTGCGTGCGCAGGGGTTCATTCACTAGGAGCACCGAAACGCGAAAGCCGGTGAGCCCGAGGGCTCACCGGCTTTCCTATTCATCACGTGGAGGATGAACCGCACAGCGGGTAGTAGAGGCTGCGCAGGTCCAGGATCGGCTGGTCCACCTGGCCGTTTTCACCGGCGTAGACCGAGACCTCCAGGTAGTAGGCGCCCTGGTTCTGGTCTGGGCTGTTCTGGCTCAGCCAGGTGTTGAGCGACTGGGCCAGCGCTTGCGGGAAGCCGGTCCGCCAGGCCTCGGTCAACTGGAAGTCGAACCGCGGGGCGAGGCTGATCGGGTACTGGGCTGTGCCGGCATCGACCGCCACCAACTGGTAGCCATAGCTCCAGGCGACCTTGGTGTTGATCGTCCCGGTTGGCGTCCAGCCGTCTACATCGAACAGGAGATAGGTGAAGAGGTTGGTCAGCGCCTCGGTCGGGTCGTTGCCGCTCTCCTGCGGGTCGCGGATCGAGACCGCCTCGGTGTGGATCAGCAGCGGCACGAAGGCGTTGGCGAAGGCGACCGCCGGGGTCTGGTACTGGAAGGCGTCGGCCACGGTCTTCTGCTGGCTCTGCCCAAGGTTGGCGTTCCGCAGCACCCTCACCGAGGAGGCGCCGCTCTGGTAGGCGATCACGTCCAGCTTCTCCAGGGTGAAGCTCCAGCGGCTGGGCAGCGAGGTCAGGTTGGAGAAGTCGTAGACGGCGCTCCGGCCATTCGGGGCAATGGTGACCGAGATCGGCTGGTCCGGCTGGTACCCCTGGGTCTGCCCGTCTGGCACCAGGGCGGTGATCGCCGGCCAGCGCACATCCGCCGAGATCGCGTTCAGGGTCAGCTTCCGGCTCTCCTGGTCGGCCTGCACCTCAAACTCGTAGACAATTCGGGGCGGTCCAGCCATGAACTCGTCCTTGAGGGCGGGCGGTTTCCAGCCCTCGTTGACCATGACCACCAGCTCGGCGAAGGCCTTGACCGCCGCCAGTGTCTTCTGGTCCTGGGCCCCGGTTGTCAACCCGGCCAGGTCTAGCTTGACCGCCGGATAGACGGAGATAAACTGGGCCAGGGCAGCGAAGAGGTTCTGGTTGTAGTCCGCCGGGTCGGTGGTGGTGGAGAGGCTGCCGTTCGGGTTGAAGACCATCTTCACCCGGACAGTGTCCTGGCTGGCGGGGGCGTAGTCGTAGGTGAAGCTGTAGTCCCAGGACTTGAGCTGCTTGATCTCCTCCTGCAGGCCGCTGGCGGTGGTCGGCGGGGTGCTGGCCCCTCCGGTCTGGGCGACCAGCACGGGGGGCGACGGGTAGGCCCGCAGCGGAATCGGGATCGAGAGCGAGCCAATCTGGGCGTCGGCTGCCAGCGGATCGGTCTCCGTCTCGGCGGTCAGGGAGCCGGCGGTGGACTGGGGCGGCGCCCCGCCGATTGGCAGGATCAGGGTGAGCCAGGAGGAGGCCTGGTACCCCTCGGCCGTCTCGGCGCCAATGCCATACTCGATCTCGGTGATCGCATACCGCAGGTCCAGGTTGAGATCGGCCTGGGCCTCCTTCTGCTGGGTGTTGACCAGGAAGTTGAGGTAGGCGGTGGCAGACTGCCCGCCATTGCCGCCCACCATGGGTACCTTGCTGGTGGAGAGCGAGTAGGGGGCGTTCACGCTGGCGGTGGAGCCATCCGCTGTGACCAGCACCGGCAGGCCGGAGAGGCGTGGAGCGGTGTCGGAGTCGGTGTCGGGCCCGCTTGTGGTGACCGGTAGCTGGACCACGGTGTCCACCTGGTAGGCGTTGGACAGGCTGATCAACAACCGCTGGCGCAGCGCCTCCTGGGCCGTGGACAGGTCGCCGGTGTCGCCGTCGAAGATCTGGGTGAGGCCGAGTATGATCGACTCCACCAGCTCCGACTTCTGCTGGACAATCAGCCGGTAGTAGGAGGCGCCATCCAGGTCGTCGGTGCCGCTCCCCTTGGGCAGGCCGAAGGCGCCCACGGCATACTCCGGCGAGAGGAAGAGGTCGACCGCCTCCAGGAACTGCGAGGCCCAGTTGTCCATGTCCACCGACTTGAAGGTCAGCTTCTGGGCGTTGGCTGGATCGAGGCCGCTCCCCTGCACGTAGGGGGCGATCGTGACATCGGACTGGGAGACGAGGGCGGTGGAGAGCGGCTCCAGGGCGAAGTAGGTGACCGATGGATTGAGGCCGCTGGACTGACCGCCGTTGATCTGGAAGGCGAGGGCGCCGGGGCGGAAGTCCACGGCGTAGACCTGCCGGAGGGTCTGGGTGCCGCCGGCCTCGCTCTCGGTGCCCACCGCCGCCTTGATCAGGTGCTGGAAGCTCTCCTCGAAGAGGGTGGCGTAGGTGCCCAGCCCCATGGTCGAGTCGCTCTCGCTGCCGCTGGTCTGCGGGGCGATCGTGCTCTGGGAGAGGTAGACCGCCTGGTTCTCGGCAAAGTCCGGGTGGACCAGCACGAGGCGGCGGGCCATCTCCAGTTCGACCGTCACGGCGAAGATCACATCTGGATTGACCGGGGTGGTGGTGATCGCCACGTCCAGATCGGTCGGGAGGATCGGTGCGGTCAGCAGCCAGGCGCTATCCGCCAGGATCGCCTTGAACGCATCTTGCGACACGATGTCGGCAAGCGTGACCGCAACGCCCTTCGCCGCGAAGCGTGCGATCAGGCTGAGCAGGGTGTCGGTCGGCCCGATGTCGATCGTCGCGCCGCCATAGGTGAGGCTGGTCGCCCGGAGGATGCCCGCCAGGGACCGGTTGGCGCTGGCCAGGGTGAGTGCGTCCTGCCCGTAGGTCTGGGCCACCTGCGCCAGGGTCTGGCTCGTGCCGGTCTGGATCGGCGGACAGGCCAGCAGCGCCTGGGCCTGGAGCACGCCGGTCACGGCGGCGAAGCTGGTGGCGAAGGTGACGAACTGGTCGGCCGGGTAGCCCTGGGCGACCAGCCGGGCGAAGAGGGAGGCGAAGGTGTCGCCCGCTTGCGTGGTCAGGCTGTAGCTCTGGCCGCCCTGGTCCTTCACCTGGAACGGGATGCCCGTGGCGAAGAGGTAGGGGGTGAACCGGTTCTGCTCGGCCAGGGCGGCCGGGGTGAGCGCCTTGCCGGTGGCCGGATCGATGTACCGAGCCGCCACCGACTCCAGGCTCTCGCCGCCCTGCAGCCGGTAGACCGAGCCGGGCAGGGTCGTGGTGTTGACGACGACCGCCGCCGGGATCGTCAGGATACCATCCTGCGAGGCGACCAGGGGCTGAGAAGCGTTGAGCGCCGCCAACTGCTCCAGGGTGACCTGGTACTGCTGGGAGAGGCTGTTGATCGTGTCGCCGTACTGGTAGGCGTGGGTGGTGACGCCGTTCTGCAGCCGCACGCCGCCGGCGAAGAGGTTGATCAGGTCGCCGTTCGCCTGCAGCACGTCGGCGGGGGCGAAGCCGAACTTGGCCTGCACGGTGGCCAGGGTGTCGTTCTCCTGCAGGACGTAGTCGGCCACGGCCAGGGTCGGCTGCTGGGCCGCATCGAACAGGTTGGGGGTGTTCTGGTTCGCCTCGGCCAGGTCGGCCACGGTGGTCTCAACCTGCTTCTCCTTCAGGAAGCGGTCGACCATGGAGGCGAGGGTGTCGCCGGGGTTGGTGGTCAGGGTCGCACCGCTGACGGTCAGGGCGAGCCCCTGGGTCAGCGAATGGGTCTGGTTGGTCACCGCCAGGGCGGTCGCCTCAGCGGTCAGGGTAGATGCGATCGAGCGGAGGGTGTCGCCGGCCTTCAGCGTGTAAGGCTCGGACCGGTTCGGTGTAGCGATATCGATGCCGGTGTTCAGCACCACGCCAAGGTTGTAGGTGACCAGGTCCTCCAGGCTGACCGCACCGGCGATACCGTTGACCGTGTCGCCCACCTGTACGGTGTAGAAGGTGGGGAGGACTACGCTGGCGCTCGGCCCCAGGTAGTTCTGGATATCCAGGTCGCCGTTGGCGGTCAGCAGGCTGACCACGTCGGTGGCGTAGTCGCTCGCCACCTGCTGGAGCTGCTCTCCGCCCTGGATCTTGTAGGTCAGGGCGTCGAGGTTGCGGGCGGCGGTCAGGAAAGCGTAGGTGGAGCCCGCCAGAGCCGCCAGCCGGAGCTTCTGCTCCAGGGTCAGGTCGTAGGGGGTCCGGGGCGGCGAGGCCGGGTCGCTGGCGTAGCCGTCGTTGGCGGGAGGAGGGGCGTTGGGCGGCTGGTCCAGGCTGGTGCGGAGCCGGAAGAGCAGGTCGGGCTGCCAGATCTGGTAGAGGATCTGGCTATAGGTGGACCGGTGTGCACCGGCATTCTTGATCCCGCTCAGGTAGGAGACACCGCTGCCCGCCACATAGCTGTCCAGGTTGAAGGCGAAGCCGAAGTGGGCATAGACCTTGCTGGGGTCGCTGGTGCCAGGCTGGATCAGGTAGGAGGTGGAGAGGCTCGGCCAGGCGTTCAGGCCGATCAGGTCGTCGTAGTAGCCGGTCGCCATGGTCAGTGGCCCCACGGGTTGGGTGGGCGGGGTGGTGTTGCCGTAGACATCGCGGAAGGTAAGGCCCAGGGAGAGGCTGAGCGGGTCGGTGCCGGTCACGCCGCGGTATGGGTTGCCGACCGGCGAGGGCAGTCCGGTGTCCGGGTCAATGCTGCTCACGTCGGAGCCCAGGCCGTCATCAGCGAACCGGTAGGCGGCCAGCGCCTTCTCGTACCACCAGCGGGTGTCGCCGGACGCATCATCCGCCTCGTTTTCGGACTCGTCCTCCTCGCCCGGGTTCTTGGTCGGCCCGGCGGGAAGCCCCTCCGGCGACTTGGTGTAGTGTCCGCCCGCGATAATCTGGAAGGCGAGCAACTGGAAGAGGGTCTGCAGGTACTCGTTCGGGTCCTCGGTCGCCGTCGGTTGCTCGTCGGTGTCGGGGTTGGGGCGGACCAGGGTGAAGCCGGCGTTGCCGGGCGGCACGGTGGCCACCGGGCGGAGTTGGTCCGGCTTGATCTGCATGGGCGCCCCGGCGGTTAGAATGGCGCTGGTGGCGTTCGTGCCCAGGGCGACCAGGTCGGCCACGCCGATCTTGTATGCGGCAGCGATGCTGGCCAGGGTGTCGCCGTAGGCGATCTGGTAGGGCTGGGCGGCGCCAACGTTGAGCGAGGCGCCCACCTGGAGCAGGCCGCGCACCTCCTGGTTGGCCAGGGCGAGGCTCTGAGCGGTGAAGGCGAGGCCGTACTGCTGGTTGATCGCAAGGGCCGCGGTGGTGAGGCTGTCGCCGGAGGCCGCGTCGTAGACGATCGGCTGCACGAAGAGGGAGGTCTTGCTGGTGTCGATATTCTGTCCCAGCACGGCGCAGTTGTGGAGCCGCCCCACCGGCGGGACCTTGCTGGTGACAGCCGGGTCGGTGGTCAGGGCGAGCAGGTAGAGGGTGGTGGAGTTCCCCTGGCCGAAGGCATCGTCGGGCAGGCCGCCGGGGTAGTGGAGGTAGTAGCCACCGCTGTAGACGACGCTCGCCTCCCAGAGCAGCTTGACGAAGTTGGGCACGTCGGTCAGGAGGGCGTCGTACTCGCCGGTTGCCGGGATCACCGGCAGCGCCTCCTCGGCGGTGAGCGCCATGCCCTGAACCGACGGTCCGCTCTGGCTCAGGGTGGAGAGGTTGGTCCGCAGCAGGTAGGTGGCGCTGGGGTCGATCGCATCTGACCGGACGCCGCTCTCGCCCGACGGGGTGTAGAGCAGGTAGAGGTCGGTGGTCACCGTGCTGTTCGCCTCCAGGTAGGCCTGGAGCGCCTGGAGCCGCTGCCGGCCGGTCTGGTCGGCGCCGACCAGCAGGTAGCTCTCCGCCATATAGCCGCTGCTGGTGGGGATTCGCTGGATCCCGAAATCGACCAGGGTGGCCCAGGTGTAGCAGGTAGCCTGGTCCATGGTGGCGGGGGTGGAGCCATCCTCCTGGGTGGCGGTCATGAGCTCGTAGACCTCGGCGAGATTGGTTGCGTCGGGCAGTTGGTCGACCTCGTCTTGCAGGGAGTCGGGGAACGGCCAAATGCTTGGCGCCTGGACCCGCTGGCCGTCGGCCGTGAAGCAGGTGGAGACGGGCAGGGCCGCCGCCTGCCAGGGGAACTGCGTCTGCAGCGAGTACTGGGCCGGGGTCTGCTGGTAGAGCGCCAGCGGGTGGAGCAGTTCGACCTCCGGGTTGAAGGTGGCGGTCTGGAGCCCGCCGATCTGGCTGATCTCGCTCTCGCTCAGGCTGATCGCCGCCTTGTTCATGGCCAGGGCTGGGATCTCCAGCCACTGGTCGGCGGCCAGCGGGAAGGTGTACTTGGCCGTGATCTGCTGGGTGAAGAGGTCGGGGTTGAGTGGGTCGAGGGTGGCGATCAGGTCGGCCACCGTGGTCCCCTTGGCGGCGTAGTAGCTGGAGAGGGAGAAGGTGAAGGGCAGTTCCGGCTCGTCCGGGTGGCTGTTGGGCGCCAGGGCCAACGCGTAGCCCAGGGCCACCTGGCCCGGCATGCTGTACTGCTGGCCCAGCAACGCGTAGAGCGGCATGGTCCCGCTCGCTGGGGCGGGGGCCGGAAGCTGGAGGCCGTGGAGCAGGAAGCGGGAGACCATGCCGGCGGTGTCGTCGAAGGCATGGTTCGCCAGGAGGTCATCGACCAGGTCCTGGGTGTGCCGCGCCGGCACCCGCGGGATCGTGAGGGTCAGTTGCTTCTCGTCGCTGCTCTTGCTGCGGAAGAGGTCGGCGGTGTCGGCAATGCTGTTGGTCAGATCCTCCATGGAGAGGTTGTAGGTGTCGGAGAGCGACTGGAGGGTCTCGCCATCGGCCACGATGTGGGTGAAGGTGGGAACGCTCACCGAGGCGTGGACCGCCGGCAGGTTGGCGATTCCGGCCAGGCCGCTGGCGGGGAAGGAGAAGAGGGTGCTGATCCGATCCAGCGTGTCGCCGGCGTTGACAGCGTAGGTGATCGATGGGATCTGGTAGGTGGCCTGCGGCAGGGGATCGCTCCGCCCAGTGCTGGTCAGGTTGTTCAGCGTCACGAAGTCGGCGATAAAGCTGGAGAGGGTGAGGGCGTTGTTCTGCAGGGAGATGAAGTAGGAGGCGACCAGCCGTGGGGTGTCCAGCGGATTGGTCACATAGGTGACCGCTGTCTTGTCCGGCAGGGTGAAGTTCAGGGTGGTGCCGGGCTGAATCGGGTCGTTGGCCCCACTGGTCACCCCCGGATTCTGGGCGAGGATATCATCCACCGTGGCGGCGGTGTCACCGGCGATTGCGTAGAAGGCCGTACCCAGGAGCCGTCCCACATAGAAGGTGGCGATCCGGTTGATCGTGTCGCCCTCGTGGCTGGCGTAGGTGAGCCCGGTCATCGCAACGGCGGCCCCTTCGGTGAGAATGGCGGCGCTCCAGTTGGCATTGATCAGGTCGATGGGGTCAACGCTGAAGTTGCTGGCGATCGAGCCGAAGGTATCGCCGGAGCGGACGCTGTAGGAGACCCCGGTCAACTGGGCCTTGGTGCCCGGCTTCAGGGGCGCCTCCAGGTTGGCGAGCACGATCGACTCGGGCGTGACCAGGACCGGCAGGAGGAGCCGGGTGGTCGGGGGAATCGCCGCGTCGGGGTTGAGCCCCTGCACGGCGGCGTTCAACTCCTGAAGCGTCGCCACCGGCACCTGGTAGCGGAGCGAGAGGGTATTCAGGGTATCGCCCTTGGTGGTGACGATCTCGGTCAGGGCGCCGATCGGGATCACCAGGCTGGTGCCCTGCGGCACCGGATCGTTGGGACCCAGGTGGGCCACCTCCGGGTTGACCGACTGGATCACCGAGACGAGCACCCCGAATTGGTCCCCGATCGACTGGAGCGTGTCGCCCGTGACGGACGTGTAGAGCGTCTCGCTGGTGGAGAACTGGTCGGCCAGCTCCTGCAGGCTGGGGCTCGGGTCAGCGATCGTGTAGGGGTAGGCCTCCAGCAGGTCGATCGCCGCCTGAATGCCAGCCCGGGCCAGGGTGAGGAAGTAGTACTGGAAGATGATCGTGGCCATGGAGGGGGTCGTGTCGGCCGGGGCCTCCGCCTGCAGCGATTGGTCCGCCGATGAACCGTCTGCCTTCCGGTCGTAGTCGTCGGCGACGCTGTTCTCGTAGTCGACCCGCAGCTGGTTCAGGTAGGCCTGGATCTCCTGCAGGTAGTCCGCACTGACCGGGGTCTTCAGGTAGAAGTCGATCGACTGAAGCCCCTCGGCCGTGGTCGCAGTCAGGGTCAGACCCGGCAGCACGGGGAAGATCGTCCCACTGACCGAATCGGCCTGGTCCTTGTCACGCACCTCCAGGATTAGCTGGAAGTTGCTGCTCAGGAACTCGCAGAGGTTCTCGTAGCTGAAGCCGGTCTGGTCGATGTCCGACTGGTTGAGCTGATCGTAGATCAGGGCCAGGTCGGAGGCGGTGACCACGGGTGAGGAGCTGTGCACGCTGGAGAGGCGGGCCTGGATCGCCCAGGCGACCAGGTGGGCCACCAGATCGCTGAAGGGGGAGTCGTCCGCCGTCCCGCCCTCGGCCTCGGTCCCGTTGGGGACCATGGGGAGCAGGATCGCCTGGACGGCCAGCTTGCCGCTCTCCGGGTCGATCGCCTGGCTGAAGGCGGGCATGAGCGTGACCGTGAAGCTGGGCAGTCCCTCCGACGCCGCCGCAAAGAGCTGCTCGGTCTGGCTCCGGGAGGCAAGCCGCTTCCCGCCCTTGACGAGGTGGGCGACCCGGACCGGGGTCCAGTCCATGGCGGGCTGGGCGGAGCGGCCCCGCCGTGCGGCCAGCGCAAGCTTGCCCCGGAGCGTGGGATGGGCGGTGGGCTGCTTGGCCAGGGCCGCCTGGCCGGCGCTGCCGCCCGCCACCACCTGCCAGGGGGTCGCCGTCTGGCTGCCAATGGTGAAGCTCATCTCCAGCGTGATCGAGAACTTGAAGGTGATCTTCACAAAGAGGATCTTGATCGAGGCCCGCACCGAGACGCCGACCTCCAGGTGGATATAGATCGGCATGTGGGACTGCACGGTCAGCATGGCGGCGGCATAGACAATCGCCTCCACGTCGACCGAGATCACCTTGAAGTCCACCTTGCCAAAGAGGCGGCCCACAATGGCGATCGTGCCCTGAATGTTGTAGTAGGTCTCGGACTGCACGGTGTCGCTGTCCGGCTTGAACCAGGCCAGCACGCCCTCGAGTATGCCGATCACCGTGATCGTTAGCCCGGCGGCCAGGACGCCCTTGTCGATCGTCTTGCCCACGCCCAGGCTGAGCCCGATCCCGAAGATAATCACCGGGTCGAACCGGCCGTTGCTGATCGTGGGCACCTTGTCGCTGGTCTCGCCGGTCAGCAGGCCGAAGTAGAAGCCGCCGTACCCCACGAAGGGGAAGACCTGCACGCTGAAGGATTGGCTGAAGTCCAGCCCCTTGGGGAAGCCAAAGTCGATCTTGAAGTTGCCGTTGGTGTAAATGTCCACCGTCACGGTAGGCAGGGTGATCGACACCTCGCCAAACTCCAACTGGCGCATGGCGTCGGGCAGGGTGAGCTGCACGTGGTAGAGCCCGATCGTCGGGGTCACCTTCTTGTAGAGGATCTCGAAGGTAAGACCCGAGAAGGGCGCCACCGAGGGGCCTGAGAGGCTGACCCGGAGCCCGTAGAGCGCGGGGTCATTGAAGACCGGGAGCAGCTCCACTGCCCCCATGACGGTGAACCGGGCAGCGATCAGCCACTGGCTCTCGGCGCTGAAGCGGATCCCTGGCAGCGAGGCGGGGTTGGTGGTACCATCGTCCACCGGGACCATGGCCTTCTGCATGGCCTCCAGAATATCGACGATCGAGTCGCCGCTCATATCGGTCGGGGTGACATGCTGCCCCAGCCCCAGGTAGTTCAGGTCCAGCACCGGGGTGGAACCGCTCTGGATCGGCGGGGCGGGCTCGTTCATGGGGTCCCAGCTCAGGGCGTCCGGACCGCTGTAGCTCTTGCCGAGGAAGGTGCAGTCCAGCGAGATCTGCGTCGAAGCGGGAATCCGGTTGCCCTTCGTGTCGGTCCGGGCCTTCTGGTACATGAGACCGATCCCGGTGATCTGAATAAAGCCGAGGTCCACGGTGGTGTTGTAGGTGATATAGACCTGGCCCGTGGTGACGTTGATCCGGAAGGTGAGGGCGTCGAGGCTGATATCCAGCAGCCGGTTCCAGGGCTCGGCGAAGCTGAGCTGGAAGCCGGGGTCGACCAGGCTGATCAGCTGGTTCAGCACGCTGCCCACCGTCTCGTTCACCATGTGGATGGAGAAGACGGTGTCGGGGGCGTTGGGACCACTGCCGATCGTGCCATTGACGGCGTACTCAATCCCGACCAGCCCAATAATGCCGTCTAGCGTGAAGACCCGGAGCGGATCGCCGCCGCCCTGCTTGGGGTAGGTCTGCAGAACGGTGACCAGCCCGTCGTTGATCGTGAGCAGCGGCAGGTTGAAGAGGTGGAAGTCCGCACCGCCGCCCAGGGAGAGCGTCCAGGTGTTGGACTTGGGGCTGACGGCGAAGGCGAAGCTGGTCAGGCTTAGTTCCAGCAGGTCCTGCGGCAGTTCGATCACATCGCCTGTCAGCCGGGCTACCGCCTCGGAGAGGTTCAACTCCAGGGTTGGGCCGGTGTAGACCGCGGAGATGTCCATGGAGGGGATCGAGACCTGGATCTGGAAGGTGATTCCCCCCACATCCACGTTGGTGGTCAGGGTGGCCGACATGCCGTCGCCGCCGCCGCTGCTGGGACCCAACAGGGTCCAGAGCAGGTCGATATCCAGCAGCAGCTCCCCGCCGAAGAGGCTCCACTGCATGGGCTTGCCGGTGTTGGGGTCAGTGATCGAGCCGAGCTCCAGCGTCATGGAGGTGAAGGCGGCGGCGTCGAAGCTGTAAACGGCGCGGAGCTGCTTGAAGCCGACCGTGTTGAGGTAGCTCTGGAGGAAGTCCTGCGCCTCGGGGGTGGAGAAGAGGGAGTCCCAGTTGCTGGTCGCCCACTGGCCCACCAGTTGCGCCAGGTTGCCGATCGAGCCCTCGTATGGGTGGGCCGGGTCGGGGCGTACGGTCAGCACGGTGAAGGGGTTTCCATCCGGGTAGAGGGTGGCCTGGAACTGGAGGGTCAGCTCGGTCCCCTCATCGTTCTTGATTGTGATATCCGCCCCCACGTAGAAGGCGAGGTAGGGTGAGACCGTCGTGGTCGCGCTGGTCGATGTGGTCAGGCTAGTGTCATCAGACGAGGTATCGGTGGCGGTGGGGATATAGCTGACCTGCATGCCCACATAGGGCGGATTCAGGGTGAGCAGACCGCCCAGGGTGAAGCCCTCCGTGGAGAGCGACGCCTTCAGGTCGAGGGTGAGGCCGTTACTGGTCGGAATGATCGTACCGGTGGCCTGGAACCCCTCCAGCAGGTTGGGCACGAACTGGAGCACCGCGGTGAGGGGGTTGGACTCCCCTTCCAGGCTGAGGGGGGAGGCGACTCGCAGGGCCTCCTGGCCCGGGGTGTTGTCATTGCCCTGGGTGTTGAAGAGGAGGCTCGGCGCCTGGAGGGCGTAGACCAGGTCGTCGATCCCGCCGACATCGAGATCGGAGAAGCTGTCGCCGAAGGTCCAGCCCTGACCCAGCTCCTCGATCTGCATGGAGTACTGAAGGACCTGTTCCGTCCCCACCAGCTGGAAGCTGATCGGGTTCACCTTCGCCCCGGGAACGTTCAGCAGGGGGTCGCTCTGCGGAACGGTCGCGGGAAAGCTGAGGGTGTCGCCCACCGGGTCCGGTATGGCCGTAACCGCCAGGGCGAACGCCTCTGTTCCCAGGTGGCTCTGCATGGTCGCCAGGACCGGGGCGGAGAGGATCGTCTCGTCAATCTGGATCTGCCCGCTGGGCAGTTGCTGTCGGAAGTAATCCGCAAGCTCCTGGAGTGAGCTGAACTGTTTCACTGGCGCCACCTCACAGGTCGATATAGATCGGCAAGTGGTCGCTGCCGAGACGAATGGCGCCGAAGTTCTCAATGCGCCGGAACTCTCCGTCGTGGGCGGCCTGATCCCCCGGCTTGGCGTTGATATCCGGGATCGATGTGCGCATGATCGCCGCGAACTGCTTCCCCGTGACCCGGTTGACGACCGAGGCGCTGTACCTGAGGTTGTTGGGCCGGACCAGGAAGTTGTCCAGCAGCTTGCGCGGCCAATCTCCAGAGGTGTCCGGCAGGACGGTCAGGGCATCGGGCGAGTTGCCGGGAGGCCCCTGGGACATGAAGCCGTAGTACGGATTCGTGCCCGCGGTGCTGGCCACGCTCAGCGTGGCGAGGTGGGTGGGCGGGTTCTTGAAGATCAGCTTGTAGCCCAGGTCGATCAGGGGGTCGTACGAACCATCGTAGTTGGAATTCAGGACGTTAATGTTGAAGTCAGCGGTGACGATCCGGATCTCGTTCGGGTTGCTATCGCGGATCAACTCTGGGATCTTGGCCATCGCCCCAATGGCGTCCACCGCCTTGTCGGCCTTGGAGGGGAGGTGCATGGAGAAGATGTTGAAGGTCCGCTGCGTTCCGGCCTTCTCCTTGAAGATCGTCTGGTAGGGTTGCCGGCTGTCTCCATCTGGAAAGGTCAGGGGCGTATGGCTGCCGTCAGCCGCCCACTGGTACCGGCCGGCCAGGTTTCGCTGCCCCACGGGAAGCGCATCCGCCCAGGGGTCGTCCCAGTTGACCGTCGGGCCGGGGGGAGAGGTGGACTCCTGGATCTCGTCGTTGTACATGGCTGGTCCCACGATATTCGGTCCCTGGAAATCGACGGCCGTGTTCTTGAAGAAGACGGCGATCCCTTCCTTCTTGCCGCCGCCCCCCAGAATGATCGGCGGGACGACCATCCACTTGGAACGGGAGTCGGTGGCCCGGAGCAGCCAGAGCAGTTGGCGCACGGCGGGACCACCGGAGGTGTCCGAGACGATCGAGCCCATGGACCGACCGTCCTCGACGGAGGTCTCTACCTCCAGGACGATCAGGATATCCGGATTGACCTGGCGGATTGTGCTGTGAATGTAATACTGCCGGAGGTCGCCCGGATCGGCGTCGGTTGGCTTGAACTTGGAGATCGCAAAGTCCTGGATATTCCACGTCATGATCCGCATGATGTTACCCCCCTTGCTGCAGGCTGGTCGATCCGCCCAGGCCGGGAATCGGGGTGGGCTTCTTGGGCTTTGGCTTCACGCCCTGGTCGTAGACGGCGTACCAGCCCAGGTTCTTGTTGTCCGTGCCCGCCGGGTCGCCGAAGAGCAGGAAGTCGATCCGGGCGTTGGGCGGCAGCGACAGGGAGAGGAAGCTGAAGGTGATCGTCTGCAGCCGCAGGACGTAGCTGGTCGTGCCGTTGGTGGTGGAGGCCAGGAAGAGGATGTTCTGCATCTTGATCGCAAAGATCCCCTGCAAGGAGATCTCCCGCTGGCCCCCGGTGGAGCCGGGTAGCTTCAGGCCGAGCCAGACGTTGTAGGCGGCCCCGCTGGCCGGGGTCCAGGCCACAAGCACCGTGGCCACAAAGTCGGCCTTCTCCGCAAGACCGCCCATACTGCCCAGTTGCAGCTCGAACTGGAGGCCGTACCAGGGGTCTGCGAGCTGTCCCTGGGTCAGGGGGCTGGAGATCGACATGAACCCCCGTTGGGTGGGCAGGGGGCTGATCCCGGAGCCGGTGAACCCGACAAGCTTCAGGGGGAAGCGCGCATAGAGGCTGTTCGACCGGGCGCTGCTGGTGGAGGTATCAAAGATCAGGTGAGACGGGTCAAAGGTGAAGCTCATGGTCGAGGGCTCGTCGGGGTCCTCTGCCACCACTGTGGCCATATCGATCGCCAGGTTGGCGAAGGAGAGGCCAGCCCCGTTCGGCCCTGGGCCGAAGGAGAAGGCGTCAAACTCCAACTCCTTGAAGGCCATGGAACCCCAGAACTTGAACTGCGACTGGACCGTATCGGTCTCCGACTCGGTCGCCTGGGTAATGAACTCGCCCTGGGAGAGGGTGACGCTCTCCAGCACCTGAACGGTATTGATCGCAAACGTGCTGGCGGCCTGGGTGAGGAAGACGTAGGACGGGACCCCATCGTGCTCCTGGTAGACGCCATCAAACAGGATATTGTTGCCAGTGCCGCCCTGGAGGGTGACCTTCTGGGAGAAGAGGCTATTGACCAGGAGGTCCACCTGGCTGGTGAAATCCGCAATGCCTGAGTTCTGGAAGAGCACCTTCAGGGTCAGAACCTTGAAGTTGTAGGGTATGGCTATATCGGTCAGGAGGGCGGGGTCCTCGTAGTAGATCAGCCCGAAGACAGAGGAGCGCTGGGGCGCAAGGCTCCCGGCGGTCGGGTCGTACTTGATCGGGCTGGCGTTGATCCCCACATGGTGGGCGAAGAACTGATCCACATTCAGGCCGGCGGCCAGCGATTTCAGTTGGTCCGGCATGTCGGTAGGCGGCACCTTCACGTTGAGGGCAAGAATCCCGTTCCACTGCGGGTTGAGCACCACATTGAAGAGGAAGTTCTCGAAGTCGCCTGCCCCCGGGCAGGAGCCGGTCTGCAGGCAATCGCCGTCGCAGTCCTGGTCCGGCTGGTTGCCACAGCATTTATTTACGGCGTAGCAGATTGATTGCTTGATCTTCTGCTGGGCGCTCTTGAGGTCCGGGTTGAAGGCGGCGGACATGGTCCAGAGATCACCGGCAGCGGCGAGGTCCTTCAGTGTCTTGTCCTTAAAGAACTTGAAGATCAGGACAGTGTCTGACCGCCAGAGGGAGGGGTCCAGGTGGAACTCCCACCCCTGAATGTTGATCAGCCCGCCCAGGTGGTCGGTCAGTTTGGTGGGATCGGTGATCACGAGGAAGAGTTGGTTGGACTGCAGGGCCATCCAGAGGTCGCTTTCGCGGGCGATGTTCTGCAGGTAGAGCTGGCTTGGGTCGGACTGGCCATCTTGGGCGTCGGTCTGGGCGAGCAGCACCTGGGTCAGGACCGAGTAGTCACCGCTGTAGGTCGCCAGCAGCCCCTGGGGCGTGGCTCCGACCAGGGGCGTGTCCTGGAGCAGGGCTGCGGCGCTTCGAGTGGGAGCCGGCGCCTGCTTGATCCCGTTGATCGCCGCCTTGCGGACCGGGCTGAGCAGCTGGCTCTCCAACTGGACGATGGAGGCCAGGGTGGTCTCATCGCCCTCGATCCGCCCGTAGGGCAGCATGGGGAAGGTGCCGGGGAGCCCATCGGCCTCGGCCTGGGTCGGGGTAGGCAGGTAGAAGGAGGGGATCTCCATATAGGCCAACGCCGCCTTGACAACATCGGTCGGGTTGGTCGGGTCGAAGTTGGCCACCTGGGCGCCAGGCTGGTGCAAGACCGAGCCATGAGGCTGGGCGGCATAGGTGACAGGCTGGTCTGTTGTGCTCTCCGTAACCCGGTAGGCGTAGGCCCAGGAGGTGGTCATGTCGCCGGTCAAGCTCATGTCGCTTGGGCTGGACTGGCCTGGGACGAACCCCTTCACGAAGGCGGCGCCGCCGGGCTGGAAGACCAGCCGGGTGGTGGCGTTGCCGCTGTCGCCGGTCGGCATGATCAGGTACTCCACCCCGGAGAGGCCGCACATGAGCCGGGGGAAGCCATCGGCTGTGGCGGTGGCCGGGGCGGTTGGGGCAGAGGAGGCAAACTCGCCGGACGGGACGAGGTACATGTCACCCGGCGTATCGGAGGAGGTGGCGAAGACCAGGCGGGAGGTGGGGCCGGTTGGCGTCAGGTTGACCTGGTGGCCCAGGGTGGTCCGGTAGTAGGTCGGAATGGAGACCGCGACCGTCGATCCTTCGGCCGTGGCAGGGAGGAAGGCGAAGTTGGACCGATCGGGCTCGGCCGCACTGAGCGGGTCTGTGGTCGCGTAGAGGGTGAGGGCACTCGCCGCCTCGTCGATCAAGGGGTAGCGGTAGGAGAGGGTGGTCCCCCAGTCCGGGTCCTGGTAGAAGAGGCGCAGACCGATATCCAGGTAGGCGAGCCAATCACCGCCCACCTGGACCTGGTAGGAGAAGGCGCCGTTGCTGGTGCCCGAGCCGATCAGGGGGAGTGACAGCGGGGTGGGCATCTCCAGGATCTGCTGCTCCCCGCCGGTAGGGGTTACGTAGAGGGCGTTGGGAGTGCCGCTCGGGGTGAAGAGGAGCGAGCCCCCGCTGACCGTGATCGCATCGCCGCCGTTGATCCGCAGCTGTATGCTGGCGGTCACCTGCAGGAAGGTCGCCTCGACGGTGAGGTAGTTGCCGCCTTGGGCCGCGACAGCCAGGGTGGTCCCGGTGAAGTCTGGGCCGGTGGCGGTGGGGGAGGGGAACCAGCCAAACCTGGTCCCGCTGCGGGACGGATCGGTCAGGTAGGAGCGGGCGTTGGCGATAAAAGCGGCCAGCGCATCGCCCTGGGGCAGGGCGGGCACAAAGACGAAGAACCCATCCATCGCCAGGGTCTCGGTGAGGGGGATCGTCGCCGGCGGATTGGACGCGGCTGTCGCAAGGAGGAACCCACAGCGCGCATCGGCCGCCGTGTTGTCGGCTGGGATATAGAAGGAGTCGCTCACGTGCTGGAAGGCCAGATCGGACATGTTGATCCATCCCCCACACTTCAGAGTTCGGGGCTCAGGTACTCCAGGGCCAGAGCACCAGGTCGCCAGCGACCAGGGGTACCGACCACTGGGTCAGTGGCTGGCTGTTGGAACCGGTCACGGTGACCGTGGTCTGGTCAAACTGGACCGGGTAGGTCCCGAGTCCCTGCAGGACGGTGTTCTGGATCACGGGCACGGCCGCCCGTGCCAGAACGGAACCCGGGCCGCTGCTCACGAAGTCGTAGACCTCGTCGCCGGTCAGGACGGCAAAGCGGTCGATCACCTGCTGCAGGCTGGTCCCGACCGGCACCCACTGGAGTTGCCCCTGAATCGAGACCCGGACCTGCGGGATCAGGCTGGACCGGCCCGCAAAGTAGCGGAGGACCAGACCGGTCTGGGTGGGCGTCTGGCCCGCCAGCACGGCGGTGGTGGCGCTCTCCAGGTCACCCAGGGAGTCGGCGCCCAGCAGGACCACGTTGGTGGCCGCGCTGGGGAGCGGGGTGGCGGTAGAGCTCCAGTCTGGGGCGGTGGGCAGGAAGCTGGCGGGGTAGATCAGCCGGTAATGGCGCCGCCCGCTGTCGGCCTGGTTAAGGTCGAGCAGGCCGCCGCTTAGGGAGGCGCCCTTGTTGACCTGGTATGAGGCGACCTCTCGCAGGAAGGGGCTGAAGCTGAGTTGCTGGTCGATGTTGCGCACAACCTGGTAGGTTGTCTGCCCTCGGGCCGTATAGGCGTTGAGGGTGGAGCCGGTCTGGGGGCTGGGGGCAACGAACTGGTAGGCTCCCGCCTCCAGAACCAGGCACATGCCCGGCTGCAGGTCCAGGTACCGCCTCGATACCGGATCGAGGTTGTACCGGTAGAAGAGGATCTCGTCAAACCGGAGCGGGATCGACCCCGCCACGAGGCCCGCTATGTACCGGGCTCCGCCTGGGACCAGGCAGCTGGTGGTCCGCTCCAGGTCATCTAGCGCCTGGCGAAAGGTGGTAAAGGCGGTCATGAGCGCCGCCCGCTGGGTGGTGTCATCGCTGAAGGCGGCGGCGGGCACTGTGACCTGGGCTGTCTGCCCGTTCCAGGAGAGGGCGAAGCCGCTCTCGCTGCTGATCTCGCAGCCGCTCGTCGCCGAGCCCGCCACGTTCGGGATCAGCAGCGGTTGCCCGGCAGATGCGCCAATCGGGACCAGATACGGCCCCACGGGGCCATCGCCCGAGCCGGAGAGCGGGGTGGTCTGGGTCTTGTAGTACGCTGTGGGCGACTGCGGGCTGAGACTGAGCCGGATCGCATCGCCCTTGATCAGCGGAACTGTCAACTCAAGCGCCTCATCCGCCACCTGCTGGGCCTGCGTGAAGTTGAGGCTGTTCTGGCCGTATGTCTGCGGTGGCGTCTGCGGGCAGAGGGCGTTGAAGGCATACCGCCAGAAGGTCACGCCCTGGTTGATCTGGTCGGCCACCGTCTGTGGCGGAGCCAGGAGCAGGGTGTCCAGGATATCCTGGAAGGTGGAGCCGAGCGGCAGGTACTGTACCGCCCCCTGGACTACCACCGGGATTTCTGGGGTGACTGCGACCCGGCCCTGGAAGTAGGCGCAGATGATCGAGTTTGCAGATGATCCCGCGCAGGAGCGGGTCTGCACGTAGGCCTGGGTCGCCTGGTTCAGCTCGGCCAGGGTGTTGGCCCCCAGCAGGGTGACACTCTGGCTGATCTGCGGCTGGCTGCCGATCTCTGTCGGGCCGGGGAACTGGCTTGGGTAGATCAAACGGAAGTACCGGCGCTGATAGGTCTGCGGCGTGCTGCTCCCCGCCGACGTGTAGGTGCTGTACAGGTCCAGCAACCCAGCCAGCGGCCCGCGCGGGGAGACCTGGTAGGGGGCGAGCGCTTGCAGGAAGGGATTGAAGGAGATCGTCTGATCCGGGTTCCGGTCTACAGTCAGGTAGGTAATCCCGTCCGGAGTGAAGGCGTTAGCCTGGGACTCGCGCTTGCTGGCGGCGTTCACGAACTGGTAGCTCGCCCCCTCCACCGCCAACCGCATGCCGGGGTGCAGGTCAACGCAGCGCAGGGCGGAATCGAGCCCGTAGTAGTAGTAGAGAAGCTCATCGAGCGTCAGGGGGATCGAGGAGGCGATCCGGTTGGCCAGAATCGCCGTGGCCCCCGGCAGGAGGCAGTTGGGCGAACTCTGCTGCTCCAGGGCGTCCAGCGCCTCGCAGAAGGCGCGGAAGGAGTCTCGCAACGCCTGTCTGTCTGCGGGCTTGGGGGAGAAGAGGCGGCCCGGCTGGACCGTCACCTGCGCCAGCAGCCCGGTGTTCGGCCCACGGGGCGTCACCCAGGAGAGGGCGAAATCCTCGTTGCTGCCCGAGGGCGCACACTGGCCCACAGCCGCATCGGGGCCGGCTACGCCAGGGATCAGCAACTGCAAGGGCGATGTGGTGTCCTCCCCCAGGCAGACCGGCAGGAGGAAAGGGACGCAGGTAGTGTCGGTGCAGTTGAACGATGTGGTCACCGTCTGGTGGGAGAGCGGGGAGTCCTGAAGGCTGCTCATGGCACAACCCCTTGCTTGATCCATGCTGCAGCGGGGCGGTCCCGCTGGGAAACCCAAAAGGCCGGTACCTTGCGGCGACCGGCCTCTCGCGTCTAATGAATCGTCACCTGGAGGGTGACGCTGTTCGTCTGCTGGTTGATCGGTTGGGTGGACACCTGGAGCGTGGTCGACTTGGTGGATGAGGTGCCCCAGAAGGTGCCGCCATACTCCCACGACCAGCTAATCGTGATCTGCCCACCCGTCATGGGCGTCAGGGTGAGAAAACCCCCGACGCCCGTGAACGGCTGATCTGTGTAATTGACATAGGAGGGGCTAGCCCCCGGGCTAATCTGCACGCCGGGCTGGGGCTGGAAGGCCGGGTCCCACTTCCCCTCGTAAAGTCCGAAGGTACTCAGGTTCAGCGTCGTGGCGCTGCTGTCGGTCACAAGGACCGTCACCTGCCGGTAGATGGTCTCCGGCCGCTCCAGTTCTACGTTCCGCCCCATTGCAGACTACTGGTTGGAGACGATGTACTGCAGATTGACTGTGGTGCTGGTCTGGCCCGAGACCTGGTAGGTGACCTTCAGGTTGCTCGTGCCGGTGGAGCTGGTGCTGGTCTGGAAGGAGCCGCCGTAGGGCCAGGACCAGTTAATGCTAATCGTCCCGCCGGAGGCCGGGCCGAGGTTGATCGTCCCACCCACGGAGGTGAAGGGCTGATCGGTATAGTTGATGTAGTTGGGCAGGTTTCCAGGGCTGATCACATCGCCAGGGGCGGGCTGGTTCTTGGGATCCCACTTACCACCAGTCAGGTTGAAGGAGTTGACGAACATGGTCGTGTCGCTCGAGTCGCTAACCGTGAGGGTTACCTGCCGATAGATCGTCTCTCCCGGGCCGATCAGTTCCAGATTGCCGCTCATGCCAGTAGCCTCCCCTGAAATACTTCGGGTCACCGAATGTTCGAAGCCCTCAAGAAACAGATCGTTTCTTGTAGCACTAATATAATATAGGACGAAACGTCGTGCAAGAAAAATTGTGAAGGTTATAGATTTAAAGTAAAGGTAGGCTTACAGGAACTGATTGAACTGCGGCGTCTCCTGGGACATGCGATCGGCGGGCGCCCCATGATGTGGGGCGCCCGCCTTCTAGCTCCGGGGCTTGGCCCGGTTTGTCGGTGTGGCAGTCAGCGGATCCTCGGGCCAATAGTGCTTTGGATAGCGGCCGCGCAGGTCCTTGCGGACCTCAAAGTAGGCGGAGCGCCAGAAGCTGGCCAGGTCCTGCGTCACCTGCACCGGCCGGTGTGCCGGCGACAGCAAATGCATGGTGAGCGGTACCCGCCCCCGTGCGATCCGTGGTGTAGCGGGGAGGCCGAAGACCTCCTGGAGCCGGACCGCCAGCACTGGCTGGGCCGGGTCACTGTAGTCAACGTTGATCCGGGAGCCGCTGGGCACGGTGACATGGGTGGGGGCCAGTTCATCCAGGTCCCGGCGCTGTTCCCAGGGCAGCATGGCCTCCAGAATCTCGGCCAGCCGGAGCCGCTGCAGATCCTCGCGGGTCCGGTGCCTCTCCAGGTGTGGGGCCAGCCAGTCGTGCAGGCTGGCGAGCAGAGCCTGATCCGACACGTCGGGCCAGGCCGGGTCGAGCCGGTGCAGGAAGAGCACCCGCTCCTGCAGTTGCCGGGCGGCCCTGGTCCACGGGAGGATCGCCAACCCCTCCGCCGCAATTCCGCTCAGGAGTGCGGCGTTCATATCGGCCCGGTCGGGGGCAGGCAGGGGGCTCTCCCGCAGGAGGATTGCGCCGAGCCGCTCCCGCCGCCGGGCCCGGACAGCCTGCGCCTCCCGGTCCCAGGTGACCTGAGCCTCCTGGGCGATCTGGTCGCCGTGGTGGGCCTCCAGCTCAGCCAGAGAGATCGGCGCCGCCAGGAAGATCAGGCCCTCCGGGCCCTGGTCGTCCAGCTCGGCAACGACCAGATATGGCTGATCCATGAGCGGGTCGGGCTCTCGAAAGAGCGCTCCCCGCCCGTTGCGCAGGAGGAAGCGGCCGGGGGAGCGGCGCTGGGCGATCCGGTCGGGGTAGGCGAAGGCGAGGAGGAGGCCAGCCTGGTCGAGATCATCCACCCGGTCCGGGCCGATGTTGAAACTGCGCACCAGTTGCTGGACTTCGGCCTGAACCCGCTTCAGGGTCCCCTGGTCGATCGCCCAGGCGCGGGCCCTGCCCCGCAGGGCATCCACCCTTAGCCGCAGGTCGGCCTCCGGCCGGCCGCCGCCGGGCTCGGGCCGGAAGAGGTCTCGCTCGCTCAAGAGGGCGGCCAACTCGCAGGCCAGCCGCCCCAGCCCCAGCGGAATCGCGCGCAGCACCATGTGCGCCAGGCGAGGGTGGATTCCGGCCTCGGCCATGCGGCGCCCATGGGGGGTAATGCTCCCCGCGTGTGCCCCCCGGTCATCTGCCGTGATTGCCCCAAGCTGCTGGAGGAGCTCACGCGCCTGGGCGAGCGCCCCCGCCGGTGGCGGGTCCAACCAGCGCAACTCCAGCGGGTCCGTGACGCCCCAGGCGGCCAGTTCCAGCGCCAGAGGGGCAAGGTCAGCCGCCAGAATCTCGGGGGTGGAGCGGGCCGGCAGGTGCTGCTCCTCCTGCTCGGTCCAGAGGCGGTAGCAGACCCCGGGGGCGAGCCGGCCCGCCCGGCCCCGCCGCTGATCGGCAGAGGCGCGGGATACCGGCACCGTCTCCAGCCGGGTCATGCCCGTGCGGGGGGAGAAGCGGGGCACCCGCATAAGGCCCGAGTCGATCACCACTCGGACCCCTTCTACGGTCAGACTGGTCTCCGCAATATTGCTCGCCAGGACCACCTTGCGCTCGCCCGGGCGGCTGGGGGCGATCGCCCGGTCCTGGGCCTCCTGGGGCAGGTTGCCGTAAAGCGGGGCGACCACCAGCCGCCCAGTAGCCGCTGGCCCCTGAGCGCCCACCGGCCCGCCACCCCCGGTCAACGCCTCGGCCACCCGCCGAATCTCTCCCTGCCCCGGCAGGAAGACGAGGAGATCGCCCTCGTCCTGGGCCAGCGCCTCGGCAACCGCCCGGACCACCGCCGGCTCGATCCGCCCATCCACCGGGCGGGGCAGGTGGCGGGTCTGAACGGGGTAGCTCCGCCCCTCGCTGACCAGCACCGGGGCGTCGCCCAGCAGCGCCGCCACCGGCTCCGCCTCCAGCGTGGCGGACATCACCAGGATCCGCAGATCCGGGCGGAGGAGCGCCTGCGACTGCAGGCAGAGGGCGAGCCCAAGATCGGCCTGGAGCGACCGCTCGTGAAACTCATCAAAAATGATCAGACCCGCACCCTCCAGCGCCGGGTCTGATTGGAGCATCCGGGTGAGGATCCCCTCGGTGATCACCTCGACCCGCGTCCTGGGGCCGACCCGGCTCTCCAGCCGGACCCGGTAGCCAACCGTCCCGCCCGCCTGCTCGCCCAGTTGCGCCGCCATGAAGCTGGCGGCAGCACGGGCCGCCAGCCGCCGGGGTTCGAGCATGAGGATCTTCTGGCCCGCCAGCCAGGGCTCGTCCAGCAGGGCCAGGGGTACCCGAGTCGTCTTCCCGGCGCCCGGCGGGGCGATCAGCACGGCGCTGGTGCGCTCTCCCAGTGCCTCCCGCAGCCGGGGAAGGACCGGCTCAATCGGCAGCGTCACACACTTCACCTCTCAACCGATCATGCCACGGGCGCTGCCCCCAGGGCAAGGGGGCCCCAGTCCACCCTGCCGTGCAGGCGACAAAAACGGGGTGCAACCAACCCTGGCTGCACCCCGCCTGGACCCGCTCACTTCACAAGGAACTCCTGGAAGCTGACCCATTGGCCGACCTCGCGCTCCAGCCATTCCTTCGCCCGCTCCGAAACGAACCGGTAGCCCAGCCCATGGGCCGTGAAGAAATCGCTGCCGTCCCACGAGGAGCCGACGATGTAGAGCGTTGGGTCGAAGCGATCCCCTTCCCGACCGCCCTCCGCCCCGTTCTTCAGGCAGAGCTCCCAGAGGGCGGGCATGTGGGCGGCGGTCTCCGGCGAATGGGGCCGGGCCAGAATGTAGTCCTCCGGCTCCCCGGTCTCCGGGTACTCCGCGGGCTCGTCGGCGTTCCGGTCCCACTTCTCCCATTCCAGGTGGACGATATGCTCCTTCACCGCCTGCTGGAACACGGCCCCCACCAGGCCAGATTCCCCCAGGCGGGTCTTCAGGTCGGCGGTGACCACGACCGTCATGAAAGGCAGGCTGATCGGCGGGACGAAGGGGCCGGTCCGCTGCACCTGAAGGAGCCCTGTCCGCTTGCTCCGCGTGGCTATACCATCCTGCAACACGTGACCATAGTCCCCCCACGGGATAAACGACGACTGCAACGCAAAAAACCTCATCGGGGAACACCTCCGAATCGCGTACCCGATTCTTTTCGATAAGTGAAAGGAAACACCTTCCCAACCCACTGCTTATCCGCTTATGCTCAAAGTAATTCGATCGCAGGAGGTCCCCCATGCCCACCATTCGCCCACTTATGCCCTCCGAGCTAGACACCTGGTTCGACTTTGTCGCACGGGTGTTTGGCGTAGACCGCTCCTACTTCGTCCGCCACTGGCAGAGCGACCCCGACCGCCGGGTAGATGCGATCCGCATCGCCCTGGTTGACGGCCAGATCGCCTCCACCTTGCGTATCTTTCCCCGCCGGATCTACCTGGCCGGCCAGCCCGTCACCATGGGCGGGATCGGGGAGGTCTGCACCGACCCGGCCTACCGCGGGCAGGGGCTCTCCGGCCTCCTGCTCGATGACGCCGCCCGGTTCATGGCGGCGGAGGAAATGGCCGTCTCGCTCCTATTCGCCTCCTACCACAGCCACTATGGCCGCCACGGCTGGCAGGTGGTACCAATGTTGATGGGCCTGGCGGACCTGCCGGCCTCGGACCGGGAGGTCTACCCCGCCGACCCCATCGCCGATGGAGCGCAGATGCGCCGGCTCCACGGCGCCTATGCCTCGCGCTTCGGCGGTGCGATTGTCCGGGAGAGCCTCGATTACTGGCGGGAGTGGATCCCCGGGGAGTGGAAGCGGGCGGTCACCTGCCGGAGCGCTCACGGGATCACCGCCTACCTGGCCGCCAACTGGACCGGCCCCGCCGAGCTGTACATTGAGGATTTCGCGACCGATGACCCGGCCCTCTTCCCCGAGTTGGTCGGCGCACTGATCCGGGACCGGGGGCTTGCATCCGCCACGGTCCGCTTCCCGCTGGCGATCGCACCGCATCTGCCCGGGGGACGGGTGGAGCGGAACGAGGGGCCCATGTACCGGATCAACCGGCCGGACCTCCTTACACGCGAAGCGGCCGGCCACCTCGACCGGATGCTCCGGGGAGAGGTAGCCGACCACCTGATCTTCCAGTCCGACTGGTTCTAGCCGAGCGCCTTCCGAATCCGGTAGAGGCCCGGCTCGGGCAGGTACCCCAGCTTCTGGTTAATGGCGAGCATTGGCTGGTTCTGCGAGTCATTGTTCGTCCGCAGGTAGGGCGCCCCGCAGGAGCGAGCGTACGTGACGGCCTGCAGCTTCAGGGCCAGAGCGATCTTGCGCCCTCGGTAGGCCCGGTTCACACCGGTGTACTGGTTGTAGATCCCGCCGGACTCCATGCTCCGGCAGAGGGCTACGCCCACGACCCGGTCGTGATCTAGCGCCATGATCACGCCCTCGTGCGGGACCAGCGGCCCCTCCAGGTTCCACTTGCGCCACTCGTCGAAGGGCATGGACGACATATAGCCTGGGATATCCCGCTCCGAGTCCAGGACCGAATCGTAAAGGCTCCGCTCCATGGCCTCACCGGGCTCTGCGGCGAGGGTGGTGAAGCGGATTCCAGCGGCTTTGACCGCATCTACCACGCCGGCGAAGGGGCTTGGATCGAAGGCGCCCAGGTCGAGGGTTGACTCGAAGAGGTGCCGCTCCAGCTCGTAGCCCCGGCGCTGGACCCAGGCGACCGATTCCGCATCGTCCTCCCGAATCTCGGTCATGATCTCCGCGGCCCGCTTCTCACGGGCGATCGACTCGACCCGTTCCAGCAGGAGGCTACCGAGGCCCTGGTGCCGGAAGGCCCGGTCCACGATCACGTGACCGTACATATGCCCCGGGGGAGCCCAGGGGGATCGCCAGATATCGGCATAGGCGACCAGGTGGCCATCGACCGTGGTGGCCGCCATGCGGTCGCGGCAATGGCTGACCAGCTGGCCGGAGTCGTTATACCGGACCGGGCCGGGCTCGGGGATCCGGCTGTCATACTCCTCCAGTTCGGCCACCGTCACGGTCTCGGGTCGGTTGCTGCCAAAGAGGTCGGCGAGCTTCGGGTAGTCTGCGGGCAGGTCTAGCGGGCGAATGGTGAAACGCAAAGGCACATCCCCTTTCTCTACTGAAGGAGACGTGCCTGCGGAGACGACTGTTCCACCGGAATGGGGATTCTACGCAAACTCTCCGAACAGCGGGCGTGTGATCACCCGAGTTGCATCAGCCGCTTGGTCTTCCGAACATCCTCGCCCACAAACCGGAGCACGTCGCAGAATCCGAACAGGCGCGATGCGATCCGTTCGCCGTAGCGGTCATCCAGCTCATCGGGGGTGAGGTTGGTCGAGATCACGAACGGGAGCCCGCGGTTGATCCGGAAGTTGATCACCGAAAAGAGCTCCTCCGCAGTGAAGTCGGTAACCCGTTCCTGCCCCAGGTCATCGATCACGATCAGGGCGGACTCCAGGACCCGGAGATAGGCCTGGAGTGAGTCGCCGCCCTCCCGGTCAAACTTTGTCCTGCGGGCGAAGTCCATCATGTCGGCCATGGTAAAGTAGGCGACCGGCTTGCGAAAAGAGGCCACCAGGTGCGTGATCGCAGCGCACATGAAGGTCTTGCCCAGCCCAACACCGCCCAGAATCAGGAGACCGCGGTCGGCCTTCCCGGCCGCCACCTCCTGGGCGTAGGCGTAGCAGTACTGGTGCGTCTTGATCATGACCGGCCGGTCCCGCTCCGGAACCAGGAGGGGGTCCCAGGCGTCGAAGGTCTGCTCGCCCAGCGGGCCCACGAGTCCAGACGACTGCAGGATATCGTCCAGTTCGCCCTTCAGCTCGCAGTCGCAGGTCGTGGCGGGCTCGAAGGTACCGTCATAGTGTCTGTGCTCGACAACCCCGGTGTCCTGACACTTCTCGCAGTCCCACCAGACCTCGAGCCAGTTCCGGCCGAAGCCGTTCTGCTCCAGCAGGCGGTCCCGCTCTGCGGCCAGCTGCCTGCCCCGTGCGATCGTGCGGGCATGCTCGGCTTGGAGCGCACCCACATCGCCCCGGCGTTCGGGGCTCAGGGTCAGGCGTGCCAGGGTCCTGGGGATACTCGCAAGCTCGTCCAGCACCGCTGCGAGCCGGGGGATCTTCTGAATGGCGACTCGCTCCCGTTCATCCCGCTGTCGCCGGAGGTCATGGGATCGGGCTTCACGACGCCTGCGCCGCTGTAGTGCAAGCTCTTCCAAGGACTCGTACAAGGTCCCTTCCCCCCCTTTCGTGGCCTACTTCTTCTCCGTGTCGAAGGTGACCACGGCATAATCGTAGTAATCCGAACGCTTTCGTCCTGTCGTCCACCGGGGGCCGAGCCTCACGCTGCCCTTGCCCCAGCCGGCGGGTTGAGCCTCGGCCTCGGGGCTGCTGGCAGGCTCCGCAGGGGCCTCTCGGGCGGTCTCTTCCGCCCGAGAGACCGGCGCCGATTGCGCAGGGCTGCCTGTCGGTAAGGGTTCGCTCGCTGCTCGCGGCTGCTGCACCTCGGTGCGAGCGTTCTGCCCCGCCGCCGCAACAGCCGCCTTCTCGTGGGGACCGAGCACGGGTGGAGTGGTCACCGTCTCCCATACGCGGTCGCGAATGCCCTGTTCCAGAAACTGCTCGAACAGCTTGTACCACGCGTGGGCGACCGGCCCCTTGCTCACCTGCCGTGCGGCCCAGGTCACCAACTTCTCAAACTGCTCCAGCCCCACGTGAGCGGGCTTCATTTTCCACGCCTGATGAATCACAGGCAGACAAGTCGCTGAGGGTGACTGCCGCTTTAGAATGGTGCTCACCCGAGCTGCCAGGCTGAGTCCGAGTGTGTCGGACCACCCATCATGGGCCTGCCCGCTGCCGTTGTGAGGCCGGGTATCTTCCATTCGGATCTCACTCCTTCACAACCCCGGTCAACTGGGCGCAGCGATTTTGATCGCCCGCGCACCGCAATCGCACGCTCTCTATTTGTCGACCGCCAACCGATTTTCCTTCTTGACAGCTCCGGTGGTCTCGGAACCGGACAGGCGGCTGCAAGAAACCCTCTCGGTGCCCCCTGTTGACAGGGTGCAGCGAGAGGGTTGCCGTTCGCTATGGCAGGCTGCGTGACTCACCAGACCAGTCTCTCAAGCCGGAGTTCCTCTGCCACCTGGATTGCGGGGCCCAGTGCAGCCTGGAAGGGGGATCGACCCTGGGTGCTCAGCCGTAGCTCCTGTCCGTTCTCGTCGACCAGGAGCAGGTAGACGATGCTGCCCTGCTCCCCATACTGGAAGGTAATGCTGGTGAGCACGGGGCTAAGGAAGACCAGGGCGTGGGTCCTGACCGCAGCCTCCAGACTGGCCCGCACGAAGCGCTCGCCGAGTTGCGCCGCCTGGGCCAGGGCCGCCTGGTAGGCCGCCAGCAGTTGCTCGACCGGTTGGGCCGTCTCCTCGGCGCTCTCGGGCGCTTCCTCGGCGCTCTGGGCCGCCTCGTCGCCAGGCTCTTGCGCCGCTTCGGGCGCAGGCGGTTCGGCCTCACTGGGAGGCGGGGAGGGCTCGCCGAACCAGGTCCGGAACTGCTCCGGCCCCAGGAACTGGCCCCGGCCCTCCTGGTCCCTCACGGACCAGCCATCGCCGGCCGGCTCTGCCTGGTAGGTCTTGCCGGCCTCAAAGAGCAGGACCTCGCCCGTCGCCGGGCTCCAACTGGTCATGGTCCTGCGGCATTCCACCTCGATCATGGTGATCCCCTCCTACTTCAGCTCAAGCCAGCGCTTCAGGGTGCGCTCCGGGACCCGCATGCGGCGCCCCGCCGCCGGGAGGCTCAGCCCCTCCTTCGAGAGCAGGTAGTGGAGCCACCGGTGCACCTCTGGCGGGTAGGCCCGCCCAGCTGACCGGGCCTCCAGCACCGTGCGGCCGCAAGTCTTGCAGACCAGGCGGAAATGGCGTCTTCCGCCCTTTGCCCGCCGGACCCCTGCCGGCCCGCAGGCCGGGCAGACAAACGGGCTGACCCGCCGCAGGAGGAGCAGGGTGCAGTCGTCGGTGGTGCGCGGAATCAGGTACTGGCGAACATTCCGCTCCAGGTCGCGGCTGACCTCATTCTCCGGCGCCTCGTCCAGCCAGGAGGCCATTTGTGCAATGGCATTTGAGACGGCGCCAGTCCGCTTGTCAAAGAGCGACGACTGGGCGCCATCGGTCATGAGCACGAAGCTGCTCACCCGATCGGAGAGGGAGAACCGGGTGATTCGCAGGGCGCGTGCCGCCGAGCCAGATGTCACGAAGAGGGTGGAGTTGGCGAACTCGCCGTTGTCCGGTCCCGAGATCAGCCGGGGCTGCCCATCGCGCACCGCTGCGATCACGCCGTCGCCCAGGTGGAGGGCGGCGCCCCGCTCCCCGGCCAGCACGACCGCCAACAGGGTGCAGGCGTAATCGTCCACCGTCCCGCTGTGGGTCTGGCGGGCCTCATCAATCGCGGCCAGCAGCGGGGCGATGATCTCCTCCCGCGCCACCGCTCCGGCAATCAGCCGTTGGGACTCGGCGACGAGCCATCCGGCCATGGTTCGTGTGACCGCCGCCGCCCCGAAGTGTGAGAGCGATGCGCTGCCGGCGCCATCGGCGACGGCAGCGGCGACCACCCCTGGCCCGCTGGCGACAGCGGCGGCGTCCTGGCAGGGAGTCCCCTCATCGGCATGAGACCGGCCCGCAACGCTTGCAGATGCACACTTCCAGGACACGGCCTACAACTCCATCCACGTGTTCGGATTCGGCAACGTCACCTTGGTGCCCACCCGTGAGTTCGAGACCCGGCGGACGCTCTTCCCCAGCCACTCGAAGAAGGCGGGGAATTTGATGGTGGCGAGTTGGGCCGGGTCCCGGCGGGGGGAGAAGAGCTTCAGGGCCGAAAGGTCGGCATGTCCACCGATCCCAATGGGGAAGATCACCAACCGGTCCTCGCTCACCAGTTGGGCGCAGCGCTTTGAGACCTCCAGGTGCTTCTGGTCGGTGGGCACACCATCGGTCATGATCACCAGCCAGGGCTGGAAGTACTCCACGGCGTTCTGCTTGTACTGCTCTTTCCGCTCCTCCAGCATCTGCAGGGCCAGATCGACACCGGCGCCCAGGCTGGTGCCGCCCTTGACCGTGTCCAGCTCAAGCCGTGGGGGAACGGAGCCGGAGGAGACGGTCTCGAACTCCCGAACCTTCCACGCCTCGCCGGAGAAGGCGACGATCGCCAGCTCGGCCGAGTTGCGGGCCTGGTCATCCTCCCGGAGGATGTTGTAGAAGAGCTGGACCCCGGTGTTCATCTCATCGATCGGGACGCCCTTGATATCCGGGGCGGCCCCCCACTCCTTCCGACCGCTCATGGACGGGCTGATATCGAGGCAGAGGCAGACCGGCACACGGGGGGTCGGGTTGTCGATCAGGTCCGAGAGATGCAGGTCACGCATGGATAGTCACCTCGTGGGGAGTGTTTGCGGCTACTTCTTGCCGAAGAGCGACCTGAGCAGGGACTGGAGGAGACCTTCGCCGTTGGGGTTGGTCTGGACCACCGGCGGCTGCGGCTGAGGGGTGCGGGGGGGCATGGGCCGCTGGCCCGCGGTGGAACGGACCGGGGCTGTCGCTCTCTGCTGGGGCGCCGGGGCCTGGCCGGGAGGGCGCCAGGAGGGGACCGGCTGAGCGGTCTGATGACCCAGGGCGGGGGAGGGGGCCGTGCGAGTGTGAGCGCCGGTGACCCGGTAGGCGGTCCCCCCGCCGCCCGTCTGGCGCCGGGCCACCCGCGCCTTCCGGCAGTCGGGGCAGAGGTCGGGGAGCATACGGCCCTCCCGGATCATGCGCTCCTCGTCTTTCTGCAGCAGCACGAAGTCGCCGCCGCAATCCTTGCAGAGGATTGCCCGGAAGGGAATCCCCATCCGCACGCAGTCTTCGACTGTGAGCTGCTTTGCCCCCTCGGGGAAGAGGTCGCCGGAGACCCAGCCCTGCCGAATGGCGTGGGCATAGCCCTCCATGAGGTAGAGCCACTCCTCCACGCTCAGGCGGGGCTGATCCTTATGCTCCTTGTCAAAGGTCTGGAGGAAGCCGTCCTTCACCTTGCGGGTCAGGTTGCTGAAGATATCCCGGTACGGACCGGGCGGGATCTTGGAGCCCTTGCGGTCACCCACGGTGTACGGGAAGTGCATGTTGCGGATATTCTCAGCGGGGGTGCCGCCATCTACCTGGGCGTAGGGCGGCTTGCCCACGTGCAGGATCATGAAGAGGAGGGTGGAGACGGCGAACGCCTCGTTCTCGGGCCGCCGCAGCACCTTGCTGAAGTCGAGCCCCTGCAGTTCGGGTGGGGTGAACTGGACATCGCCCACCGGGCAGGGGTAGCCCTCCACCTGGTAGGAGTCGCAGTCGACGAGGGAGATCTCCTTCTCGCTGGTGATCAGGAAGTTTCGGGGGTTGATATCGCCAATCAGGACCCCTGAGGCGTGGAGGAAGCGGATCTTCTTCAGCACCGCCACGCAGAGTTCGCCCAGGTCAAGCCGGGTCCACTGGGGGAAGTGGCGCTCCAACTCGGGGCGAATGAAGATCGTGTTGAGCGTCTTGCCCTTGGCCTTGGGCATCACGTAGCCCCGGAACTTGCCCTGGGCATCGATCAGCAGATCGGTTGGCCAGCAGATTCCCTCTGCGTCGGGGTGCTTCCAGTCGAGCCCTCGCTGCACCATGAGGAGAAGCTTCTCCAGCCGCCCCCGCGTCAGGTGCGAGGGGAAGTAGAGCTTGGCCACCAGCTTGGGGTTGCTGGTCTCGTAGACCTCGCCCTCACCGCCCTCACCCAGGCAGCGGCCCAGTCGGTACTGCACCCCCTTGGATCCTGTCAGCACCGACCCGGTCTCCAGGTCGAGGGTGACGGGCATGAGGGCCTCAGACATGGCGCGCGGGCGGTCGGGCATCTGGTAGACGACCATGGGTGGGGCAAAGGGCTGGCGCACGGTGGCTTGCTGCTCGGGCTCCGGCTCCTGCGGCCCCTCGGTCAGCGTCTCCCAGCCCTGGGGCGCCTTGGGCTGAGGGGGGCGGAGGGGCACAGCGGTCGGTCTGGCAGCGGGCAGACCCACAGGCTGCCCAGCCGGTTGCCCGTATGGCTGCCCCATAGGTTGCGCCCCTGGCTGTGACGGCGGCGGAGTGCCCCGCAGCCGGGCCATCTTCCGCTGGTACCGGAACTCCGCCTCCTCTGGCGAAACCGGGTGGAGCCCCTGCGGGGTGATCGTCACCACTGCGATCGGCTTGATATATTGAATCGCCTTACTCTCCTGCAGGCCCAGAATGTCGACCATGAGGCTGATATCCTGGGTGATCAGCGTCAGCGGGTGCCGGGTCATATGAAAGGTAAAGACCGTCTTAAAGAGCTGGTCGGCGAAGGGCTGGGGCGCATCGGCCCCCTTGACCTCCAGCAGTCCCAGCCGGGTCAGTTCGAGCAGTAACTCATAGCCGCGGGTGGCAGCAGCAACCTTCTCCTCGGCGCCAGGGTGGATGGCGGCCCGGTGCTTCTCCAACTCGCCGACCACCCGGTCAAGGACGATCAGCTTGTTGCCGTTGCTCTGGAGCTTCGGGGCCAGTTCCGTAAGAATCACCTGTCGGGCGTTGGGGTGCATCAGGCTAGAGGTGTCAATAAACATCTTTGTTTGTTCAATGGATAAATAAGGTTGTTGCGACGGCCCGGCCAAACGGTTCCTCCTCCTTCATCTGGAGCCCGGATCAAGAGATCGCTGGATGGATAGAAGTGCCACCCATCCCAACAGTAGCATTTAGTTCTCGCCGTTAACAATCAACCCGCCACGATCAAGGAATTTTGATGTTTGAAGATATGGCCGTCCCAGGCAGGAGTGGAGCCCTCCCGTCCCGTAAGGGGTAGGGCAATAGCGGAGGGAGGCGTTCTCTATGCAGTCTCGTGAGTTGCTGGACCCGGTCCTGCTCTGCGATTGGCGCGGCCGGCTAAACCCGGCGGCGGTTGGCTGGTCCCGGCACCCGCTCCACCGATCCAACCTGCGTGGCGCCTGGCCCCGGAAGAAGCGCTGGAACTACTGGGCCATAACCACAGAGCGCCACCTCTTCTCGGTGACGCTCTCGCACATTGACTATATGGGGCTCGCCTTTGCCTACTACCTGGACTTCGAGACCAAGAGCTTTATCGAACAGACGGTCATGACCCCATTCGGCCAGCGCTTCGCCCTGCCCGAGACGGTGGAGGGGGAGCTTCGCTTCCAGGACCCCGCCCTGTCGGTCCTCATGAAGGACGAGCCCGGTCAGACCCGGCTTGCCGTCACGACCCGGGGCTTCAAACAGGAGCCCCTGGTGGCCGAGTTCGCGATTGACCGCCCCGCCGACCACGAGACGCTGAACGTGGTGGTTCCCTGGAGCGAGCGCCGCTTCCAGTACACCTCGAAGCAGGAGGCGCTCCCCGCCCGGGGCAGCGTGCGGCTGGGCAATGAGACCATCTCGTTCGATGGTGGCTTCGCCACCCTTGACTTCGGCCGCGGAATCTGGCCCTACAAGGGCTTCTGGAACTGGGCGGCCGGCTCAGGGGTGCAGAACGGCCGGACGGTCGGCCTTAACCTGGGCGGCGGCTGGACAGACGGGACAGGCCAGAACGAGAACGGCTTCGTGGTAGATGGCCGCCTGACCAAGGTGCACGCAGACCTCCGTTTCGAATACGACCCCAAGGAGTTCATGCGCCCCTGGCGGATTCGCACCAAGGGGAGCGATCAGGTCGATCTGGAGTTCCACCCGTTCTTTGAGCGGGTGGCCAAGACCGATGCCCTGATCCTCTTCTCCGAGGTCCACCAAATGATCGGCCGCTTCCAGGGGCAGATCGTGACCGAGGCGGGCGAGCGGCTGGAGATCAAGGATCTCGTCGGCTGGGCCGAGGAGCACAAGGCCCGCTGGTAGCTCCGCCCCCAGGGCGCCCGTCAGCGGAAGACCCGCAGTGTGATCCCGTCGGCTGCAAGGGCCGAAGCGATCTCCCCCTCACCGAAGGCGGCCAGGCCCGCATCGGTCAGGAGCTTCAGGTCGGTGCTGTGCAGGGGGGCCTCGCTCACGTGCGCCCAGCGGGCGCCATCCACATGGTCGCCTGTGAAGCCCTGCGGAATCTCGCCGCTCCCTCGGGCCAGAAAGCCCATCATGAGCAGGTGATACGGGCCACCGCTCCAGGTGCCACGCATCTCGTAGACGCCCACAAAGACAGGCTCCTGCACGGTGATTCCGGTCTCCTCGTAGACCTCCCGCACAACGGCATCGGTCGCGGTCTCGCCGGGCTCGATCCCGCCGCCGGGGCAGAGCCAGGCGCCGGCGAAGGGGCCGCGCTGCTGCTTTATGAAGAGGACCCGCCCAGCGGGGTCGGTGACGGCCGCGATCACCCCGGTCACGATCTTGTGCTGGAAACGCTCCTGGACGGTCTGGGGCTGCACGCTGATCCACACTCCTCTCATAGTGAGGGGTTCGTGCTTCGCACAGAGCCTCCTGCTGCGCCCATCGATCGGGTATAATGGATGGCGGTATCTATTGAGATGGGGGTTCTTGCATGATCGCCCTTTCGCCCCGCCTCGCCGCTGTGGCAGCGCACGTCCTGCCCGGCGAGGTCCTGGCCGATATTGGCACCGACCACGCCTACCTGCCGGCCCACCTGGTCCAGGCAGGACGGATTCCCCGGGCGATCGCAGGGGATATCCTGCCCGGCCCGCTCGAAGCCGCCCGCACCACCGTTGCCGAAGCCGAACTGGGCGACCGGATTGAGCTGCGGCTGGGCTCGGGGCTGCAGGTCCTCACCCCCGGCGACGCCGCCTGCGCCAGTATCTGCGGCATGGGCGGGCCACTGATCACCGAGATCCTGACCGCCGGCCCGCTGGGTGAGCTGCAGCGGCTGATCCTGCAGCCCATGGCGGGCGAGGAGCACGTGCGGCTCTGGCTCATGCGCAACCGCTGGCGGTTGATCGCCGAAGAGCTGGTGGAGGATTCCGGTCGGCTCTACGTGGTCCTTGTGGCCGAGCCAGGGGTCATGACCCTCTCGCCCGGGGAGCTGCTGATCGGCCCCTTCCTGCGCCAGACCGGCGGGCCGCTCCTCCAGCGCTACGTGCGGCTGCAGCTCGACCTGGCCCGGCGGGCGATTGCCGGAGCAGGCAGCTCCGACCGGCCGGAGGCCAGGGAGCGGGTGGCGGAGCTTGGAGAACGGATTCGACTCCTGGAGGAGGTTCTTGGATCATGACGAGCGTTGGGAAGATCGCAGGCTATATCGAGCAACTTGCCCCCCCGGAATGGGCGGAGCAGTGGGATAACGTCGGGCTCCAGGTGGGCGAGCCGGGGGCGCCGGTCGCCCGGGTCCTGGTCGCACTGGAGCTGACCGGGGCCGTGATCGAAGAGGCGCTTCAGACCCAGGCCGACCTGGTGGTGGTCCACCACCCGGCGATCTTCCGGCCGCTGAAGGCGCTCCGCTTCGACACCCCGACCGGCGGGCGCATTCGTGAGCTAATCCGGCACGGGATCTCCCTCTACGCCGCCCATACGAACCTTGACCAGGCGAAGGGCATGACCAACGACTCCCTGGCCGCTGCCGCCGGGCTGACCGAGCATGGCGTCATCGAACGGGTGGGGGAGGAGAAGTACCTGAAGCTGGTCGTCTTCGTGCCGACCGATCATGTGGATGTTGTCATGGAGGCGCTGGCCCGCGAGGGGGCCGGTCATATCGGCAACTACAGCCACTGCACCTTCCAGGCCCCGGGCACAGGGACCTTCCTCCCGTTAGATGGCGCCAAGCCCTTCCTTGGGGCACCGGGCCGCCTGGAGCGGGCGAGTGAGATCCGGCTGGAGACGATCATCCCCGAGTCGAAGGCCCGCCGGGCAGTCCAGGCGATGCTCCAGGCCCACCCCTACGAGGAGGTGGCCTACGACCTCTACCCGCTGGCCAACCCCGGCCAGGTGCGGGGGCATGGGCGGATCGGCGTCCTGCCCGAGCCCGTCCGGCTCTCCGCCCTGGTGGAGCGGCTGAAGCGGGCGCTTCAGACCCCAGCGCTGCGCATTGTCGGCAGTGCAGAGCGGCAGGTGACCACCGTGGCGGTGGGCGCCGGGTCGGGCAGCAGCCTGATTGCACAGGCGGCCCGCCGGGGCGCCGACGTGCTGATCACCGGCGATATCGGCTACCACGACGCCCAGGACGCCCTGGACCTCGGCCTCGCCCTGATCGATGTGGGCCACTACAACTCCGAGGCGATCGTCGTCCCACCCCTGGCCCGCTACCTGCGGGAGCGGCTCGCCGCTGACGGCCTCCCGGTAGAGGTGGTCGAGGCGCAGGCTGGACGCGACCCCTTTACCTTCCTGTAAGCGAGGCGAACCCCGTGAGCGAGAAGCTCCTCGAGCTAGACGATATCGTCCTTTCCATTCGTACCGATCCTACCGGGCCTTTTGGTCTCTGGGGTGCAAAGCCGGTCCGGGTGCTCGACGGCGTATCCCTCACCCTCCATAAGGGCGAGACCCTGGGCATCATGGGCGGCAGCGGCGCCGGCAAGACCGTTCTGGCAGAGACAGCAACCATTCGCCGGGCGCCCGACCGAGGCCGGATCCTCTTCCAGGGCGATGACGTGCGCAAGCTGGACCGGAAGCGGACTCAGCGCCGCCTGCTCATGGTGCGGCAGGACGCCCGTGAGACCCTGGAGATGGATAAGCCGGTCCGCAGGCAGTTGCAGGAGAAGGTGCGGGAGTATGGCCTGCCAGACGGGGAGGCCCGCATTGAGCGGGCCCTGGGCCAGGTGGGGCTAGAGCCGGCGCAGTTCCTGGACCGGACCCCCAACGAAATGTCCGGCGGGCAGCAGCAGCGGCTGGCGATCGCTCGGGCGCTGGTGCTGAACCCGCTCATGCTGGCCCTCGACGAGCCGGTAAGCGGGGTCGATCCGCAGCTCCAGCTTGAGCTCTTGCGGCTCTTCGAGCGGATCCAGCGGGAACAGGGGACCGCCTACCTCCTGATCTCCCAAGACCAGCGGGTGATCAGCCGGCTGGCCCACCGGCTGGCGGTTATGCATGCGGGCAAGCTGTTTGAGCTGGGGCCGACGGCCCAGGTGCTGGGCGATGCGAAGCACCCGTACAGCCGCCTCTTCCTGGGCCACGAGCCCGGCGCCATCCCGCCCGAGGAGGACATGGTTGGCCGGGTCTACCAGGGCTGCCCCTGGGCGGCCCACTGCCCCAAGGCCACGGAGCGCTGCAAGGGCGAGTCGCCCTCCCTGCGGGAGATCGCCCCGGGCCACACTGTGGCCTGCCACGCCCTGTAAGAGGTGATCGCTTGGTCCATGTGACTGTGGAGACGAGAAAGGGCACGTACGAGCTGGAGGTGGAGCCCAGGGCCAACCTGCTCCAGGCGCTCCTTGCCGCGGGTGTGGACTACCGCTGGTCCTGCACCCAGGCGACCTGCGGCAAGTGCCAGTGCCAGGTGCTTGAGGGGCGAGAGTCGCTGCAGCGCCCCACGGCCAACGAGCCCGCCCGGCTGAGCCAGACCCTGGTCGACATGGGCTTCCGGCTCGCCTGCCAGGCGAAGGTGCTGGGGCCGGGTCCAATTCGGGTCAAGCAGTTGTAGCGTCTCTTGCCTCACAGACGAGGCCCCGGCGGACCAGTCCGTCGGGGCGTTCATGTGCGCTCACGAGGAGGTGACCGGCCCATGTGGGATCTGCAGGCCCTGGAGGGCCACTGGCTCAGCTGCATGGCCTCCGCCGCTGGCGGCGGGCAGGTGCTCCGCCTGGCCGGAGCCACCGTGCTGGCCAACCCCCGCTCGGGGCTGACCATGCTGAACTGCATGCTGTTCAAAGGGGTCTCGCCCGACCGGCTCGATCCACTGCTGGAGGTGGGTCGGATCGCCCTCGCCGCCCACTCACGCCCGCCGGCGCTCTTCCTGTCGCCCCTCTCGGGGGACCTGCCCCAACTGGAGGGCGCACTGGTCGAGCGGGGGTGGCGCCCCGCCCTCCGGCAGGCGGTGCTGGTTCGCGACCTCGCCACCGCGCTCCCGGAGGTGCCGGAAGGCGCCCCCGCCGCCGCGGTGACGAGCGACCTGAAGCGGTGGGGCGAGCTGCTGGCCGAGGCCTACGAGGTGCCCCTGGCTCTGAGCGAGGACCTGCGCACCGCCTGGACGGGCATGGGCGATCAGGCTCGCCACTACCTTACCTACTTGGAGGGGCAGCCAATCGGGACCGGGCTGACCTGGCAGCAGGGGGCAATCGCCGGGCTTTACGCCGGGGCGGTGCTCCCCGGCTTCCGGCGCCGGGGCGCCGAGCGGGCCAGCCTGCTGCAGCGCATGGGCGACGCTCGTCGCAACGGCGCCCAGACCGCCCTCCTGCAGACCGAGGCAGGCTCGCCGGTGGAGCAACTCTGCCTCGGGCAACTGGGTTTTCAGCGCGCCTATGAGCGCAGTTTATGGCTCCCCGCTTCGCCCCGCCGATAGTCCTCGACCCGGAAGGGCCGAGTTGTGCACAATCTGTGGATACCCCTGTTGATATTGTGGATTTCATTGTGAACAACCCCGAAGTCAAGTGGATAGCGCGGGGATAAGGGCTCAAGTCCGATCATTTTTTCGAATGGTGCTCCGCAGGGCAGACTATGCGGGCATTCTACTGGGAAGGACGTTTGCCTTCGTGTGGCGAAATGTCGATGGAAGAGGAGGTGACGGCTATGGTCTACCTGGGCGTTGACATTGGCGGTACCGGAATCAAAGCGGCACTGGTCGATGAGCGCGGCAATATCATTCAGCACGCCGAGACCCCCACCTGCGCATCGGAGGGGGCGTCCTGCATACTTGAGCGGGTGAAGAACCTGGCCGTCTCTCTCACGGAGCGAGCCGGCACCCAGGTCATGGGGTGCGGGGTGGGCTCGGCCGGTCGAATCGACCACCGGCGGGGGCATGTGGTCTTCTGCTCGGGCAACCTGCCCGGGTGGACCGGGACCCACCTCGGTCCGGAACTCCAGCGCACACTGGGCATTCCCGTCACGATCGATAACGATGTCAACGCCGCCGCCCTGGGCGAAGCCTGGATTGGCGCCGGGCGCGGCACGTCGGATTTCCTCATGCTGACCCTCGGGACCGGTGTGGGCGGTGCGATCATGATCAACGGCAAGCTCTGGCGAGGCGCTCGCTGGGGCGCTGGCGAGGTGGGGCACATGGCGCTCTACCCGGGCGGCGAGCCCTGCAACTGCGGCGGCGTTGGGTGTGCGGAGCGGTATGTCTCGGCGAAGGCGCTCACGCGAAGGGCCAACGAGGGGCTGGGCAGCGGTCGCCCTTTCCGGGGCATTCGCGACGTGATCGCCGCGGCGGAGAAGGGAACCCCCGACCGCCGGGAGGCTGCCCGGCGCGGGGTGGAGCGCTGGACCGGAGACCTGGCGCTCTTTCTCATGAACCTGCAGCAGGCGTTTGACCCGCAGGTGATCGTGCTGGGCGGCGGGATCGTGCGGCTGGGGTACTGGTGGGACCGACTCCAGGAGGCATCGGCCCGCGAATGTCGGCCCCGGTCGCTCGCCACCCGGCTGAAGCGGGCCCACCTTGGCCCGCAGGCAGGTGTGGTCGGGGCCGCCCGCCTGGCCATGCTCGCCCGCCAAAAGGGTGACCGTGCCAAGGAGGCCCCCGGTCAACGCCGACTGCCGCTCCCTGTCCTGCGGCAACCGGAGTCCTGATCAAAAAGGGGGGGCCCCGTGCCCCCCCTCGTTTCATTCGCTCGGCCGGATGCTACGATCGGCTCGTACCCGTCTTCCGGCGGGCGGGACGTTCGGGAGGAAGGTTGTTCATAAAGCTCTGCATTCTGCGGTGGATCTCCTCGGTCTCGGCGATCGAACGCAGGGCTATGCCCCGCTCCCGCTTCGCCGCTCGGATCACCTGCTGGACCTCCGCCTGGGCGGAGAGGAGAGCCGAGCGCGCCACGTCCAACTGCTCGAGCGTGGCGGACTCCTGGATCAACAGCTCGGCGGTCCGAACCCGGTCCACCGCTTCCCGCATGAGCGCGGCATAGTCTGGGCGCCCCTGCCCGGAGCGGTCCCGAATCCCCACAAGCCGAAGCGCCTTTTTGAGCACCTGCATGGACTTCCCCCCTGACTCGCAACTCCTGAGAGATTCCGTCACTAACTAATACGTATTCTTCCAAGAAATGGTTCTATCCCGAGAACCATTTTTTTGCTTGCCTTCCTCTTTCGATCCATGGTACATATGTGGTATAGACAAGTTAGCGCTGTTCCGTACAACAGGGATGGTGAGCGCATGACCCTCTGGTTGGAAGGCCCCGTCATCTTGCCCGACAGACTCCTGCCACACGGTCTCGTTGCCTATGACGGACGCCTGATCAGAGGGGTCTGGGACCTGGACCGGGAGCCCGGGCCACAGCACGACCCGGCCAGCACCTTCCGCTTGGAGACGGGCTACATCGCTCCCGGCTTCATTGACCTGCACGTCCACGGCGGCGGCGGTGGGGACTTCATGGACGGCGACCCCGAGGCGGTCCTGGCGATCACCAGGACCCATGCCGCACACGGCACCACCGGACTCCTGGCCACCACACTGACCGCCCCCGAAGCGGACCTGATCCGGGCCTTTCGGGCGGTAAAAATGGCGCCGAAGGACGGCGCACGGGTGCTGGGCTTCCATGTGGAGGGCCCGTTTATCAACGAGAAGATGAAGGGCGCCCAGGATCAGCGCTACGTCCGTCCGGCCTCGATCGCCGAGATCGACCGCTGGCTTGCCGAAGGCGAGGGGGATGATCGCTGGCATGTGACCCTCGCCCCCGAGATCGATGGCGCCCTGACCGCCATTCGCCACCTGGCGAAGCGCGGCGCCGTTGTCAGCGCCGGCCACACCGAGTGCACCTACGCCCAGCTCAGGGAGGCGGTTGAGGGTGGCCTCAGCCATGTGACCCACCTCTACAACGCCATGCGGGGGCTGCACCATCGCGAGCCGGGGACCGTGGGCGGCGCCCTCACCCTACCGGGCGTGACCGTCGAACTGATTGCAGATGCCGTCCATGTCCACCCCGCATCCATGGCCGTCGCCGTCGCGGCCCGGGGCGCTGACTCCACCATGCTGATCACCGATGCCATGCGGGCGACCGGTCTGGGCGACGGGCAGTACCGCCTGGGCGAGCTGGTCGCCACCGTGAAGAACGGCGCCGCCCGCCTGACCGATGGTACCCTGGCTGGCTCCGTTCTGACCATGGAGGTTGCGGTGCGGAACATGGTCCAACTGGTGGGTATCGACCTGCCGACTGCCGTCGCGATGGCTTCGCTCCACCCCGCCCGCCGACACCGGCTGGACGGGCAGAAGGGTTCGATCGCCCCCGGCAAAGATGCCGATATCCTGCTCCTCGACGCTTCACTCAACGTCCTGACCACAATCGTGGAGGGTAAGATCGTCTTTGATCGGAGGTAGACTGATCACCATGCACGTTGAACGCCACGCAGACTACGCCGCACTCTCCCACCGGGCCGCCGAAATCGTTGCCGAACTGGTTCGCCAGAAGCCGGACGCCATTTTGGGCCTCCCCACCGGTTCGACCCCGGAGGGCTTCTACGCCGCCCTGGTGGCAATGCAGATCTCCCTGGCCTCAGTCCGCACCTTCAATCTTGATGAGTACGTCGGCCTGCCGCCGGAGCATCCACAGAGTTACCATGCCTACATGCAGAAGCACCTCTACCAGCATGTCGATGTGCGGCCCAAGAATCGCCACATTCTCAATGGCACCGCCCCCGACGTGGAGGCGGAATGCCTTCGCTACGAGGAGGCGATCGCCGCTGCTGGTGGGCTCGATCTGGTGATCCTCGGGGTTGGGCACAACGGCCATATTGGCTTCAACGAGCCCGGCACCCCATGGAGCGCCCGCACCCGCAAGGTGGCGCTGGCGGAGCGGACCCTGCAGGCCAACGCCCGCTTCTTCGGCGGGACTGGTCCCATGCCAACCCACGCCCTGACCATGGGGATCGGCACGATCCTGGGGGCGAAGCAGATCCTGCTCCTGGCTTCGGGTGAGGGCAAGGCCGAGATCGTGCGGGAGATGGTGGAGGGGAAGCCCCGGGTGGAGGTGCCAGCCACCGCCCTCCAGGCTCACCCGCGGGTGACGGTATTGCTGGATAAGTCCGCCGCAACGCTCCTTTCACGGTAAGCCAAACTTATGGGGCCGATTCCGAAATGGAATCGGCCCTTCTGTTGACTCTCCCCCTGAACAGGCATAACATAAGGTCTCGAGGACAGGATTGTTCCCATAGTCACAAAGTCTATACGTAGCTACTTTTGAGAAGAGGTGTCTGCATCATGGGCCGCCACACCATTGAGGTGGGCTGGGAGCATGAGGTTCCGGTCGATGAGGTTGAACTGTTCCGGGAGCAGAGCGCACACGAGCTGGAGGAGCACTACGGCGCCCCGGTTCGCGAGCTGTCCGACCACGATGTAGCCAAGTACATGGTCCGGATCAGCCACCCGTCGCCGCGGTACCTGAAGGCGGGTTTCGTGGATCTCTGCTGCGCTCGGTAATTGGCACATGGTAAAGGGTAGAGGGAGTCGCCCCTCTACCCTTCTTTTATGCCCTTCAGCCATATCCCGTGAATCCGCCGGGTCTGCCAGATCTGCTCCGCATGACCGGCCGCGTGGGCGCCCAACATTCCCACGCACTGGGCCACAGTCGTGTTCTCCCCCGCCCCATTGACGGTGTACCGCTCTAGCGATTCCGGTATGTGGTCGATGAGCTGGACCATATGCTCGTGTACCGCCCGGAAGAGCGCTACCGAAGGCCCGACCGGACGGCGGTCGGACTGGAGCCCTGCATCCCACAGGTCGGGGTTGTACGGGTTGGAGTGGAAGAGGCGGCCAGGCTCGGCGACGGCATAGCGCATGCGTGCGATCATGCCCATGGCCGAATCAGCGACGTGGTGGACAACCTGGCGAATGCTCCACTTGCCTGGCGCCCGGGAGAGGTCTAGCTGGTTCTCGGTCAGGCCAGCCAGAGCCGCCTCCAACCGATCCGGCGCCGACCGGAAGAGTTCGAGCATCTGCTCGGGTGTCAGGTCGGTCTCCGTCCAGAAGCTGATCGTGTAGCCGTTGGGGTCGACGAGCTCCAGCCTCCGCTCGCCCCAGTCCGTCCGGGTGAAGGTCGCCTCCGGGAGCCGCCGGCGCATGGCCTCGATCTCCGCGACAAAGAGGTAGATCACGGCCCCAGGCTTGACGGTGCTGTAGACCGGCGCCATATAGGGTGCGATCTCGCCAGCGTCCGGACCCGCCAGCAGCAGTGTGCCAGAGGGGAAGGCAAGCAGGGCGGCGTCCCCGTGCCGCTCCAGCAGGGTCATCCCCAGCCGCTCCACGTAGAACTGCAGGCTCCGGGCCAGGTCCAGGACCGGGATTGCCTCCGTTGGTCTTGGTGCATCCACCGTGCTAGGCACCTCCCCCGTAGAGATATCCCCAGGTACAGTCCGGGACCCCCAGCCTGCCCGCGGCGAACCGGATCAACTCCGGCGTGAAGAAGTAGCTGCGCAGCGCGGTAATCATGCCATCATCGGTGGTCAGGGTGATCAACTGCCCCAGCGCCCGCTCGTGGTGCTCGGTCTGGTAGTAAATGAAGAGCACCGGCTGCCCCTCCAGCTCGCCGTACTCGGCCCACTGCCGGTTCTGCTCCCCGGCCCAATCGGTGAGAGAGTACTTTCGGATCACGTCCTTACCGTACTCAACGCCGCACCCCACAATGTCGTTGGTCGCACCATCGGTCAGAAGGGCGGCGATCGCATCCGGGTCACGCCGGTTGAAGGCGTCGAGATAGGCCGCAACAACCGCATCGGGTGGATGAATCGCCGGGCGGGTGGGCGCCGCCTGGGGCGCCCTCGCCTCCCTGAGCCCGGCACGGGCCCGGTGGAGCGCCGCCTTCACCGCTCCCACGGTCATGTTCAGCATGGCCGCCGTCTCGCACGCGGTGAAGTCGAAGACCTCGGTCAGCAGGAAGACCACCCGCTGGCGGGTTGGCAGGGAGCCGACCAGGTGCTCCATAGCCGCCCAGGTCTCGGCGGGGTCCGGCTGGTCGGGGGTGGCTCTGTGCGCCTCGTCCAGCTCGACAGGCGTTGCCCTGCGCTTGCGGAGCCCATCGATCCAGGCGTTGGAGGCGATGCGGAAGAGGTAGGGGCGAGCCTCCACGGGCTCCCACCAGGTGAGGCGAGCGTAGGCCTTCATGAGGGTCTCCTGCAGCAGGTCCTCGGCGTCCCAGGCGGAGCCGGTCAGCCGCAGGCAGTAGCGCCAGAGGTCAGGGCGAAGCGGCTCGATCAGGGCGAGGAAGGCGTTGCGTGTCTGCTCCACTGGGCGACCGAGTGCCTGTAGGGTATGGATCTCATCCATGGTTCTGCTACCTCCTGGAGGATTCGATCACCTGGATCCACGCAACGACAGACCCAAAGGATACGCTGCCGCAGAAAAAAACCGTCAGCCGTTCTGGTGGAGCAGCACGACCCGGTCAAAGCGGCGGGCCGACAGGTCAGAGGCGGGTATCCAGAAGTAGAGCGACCCGCTCTCTCCCCAGTGGCGCGCGGTGGCGTGATCGGAGGCAAGTTGGAGGAGCAGCGTCCACTTGCCCAGCTCCTGGGGGAGGTCGGGGCTCATGTCACCCCGGACCACCCGAGGGTGCCCCAGCAGTTGGTGATCAGGGAAGCCGCCGCTGCTCTCGTAAAGCAGCCGCTCGATCTCCTCATAGCCCTCCAACTGCATGGCACTGAGTCCCAGGCTCTGCACAGGCGGAGAGTCCCAGGCGGGGAGGGTGAGGACCAGGCCGAATTGGAGGGCGCACTCGCCCAGGGGCGGCTCCAGGGGAACTCCGTCTGGCGGTACCGCCCGGGCCAGGGGCTGGCCGGGCTCCGTGAACTGAACGCGACAGCCGGCCCCGGGGGAGTGGAAGAAGGAGAGCAGACCGGCCGGGGGTAGGCGCCAATCCGCAATCTCCGACAGGTTGATCTGCGCCAGGAACCAGAGCGGTTTCCCCTCCTGCTCTGGCCAGGCGGAGCCCGGCGGCAGGTCGGGGAGTCCGCCGATCTTCGACTGGCCAACGGCCAGGCTCCCGTTGGGGACGGGTGTGGTGTGAATCCGCGCACCGGGTTGCAGCCAGGCCTCGATCTGGGTGGCATGCCGCCGGAGCGTCCCCCGCCGAAGGATCTGCTGGATCTCGTCTACCCGGACACCTCGTTGGAGGGGCGGGTAGGCCATGCCCAGCCGGTCCAGGGGAGGCGGCGGGGCTGCCGGTCCGGGCTTGGGGCGGCCCCAGGGTACGGGGACTGGGGTTGCCAGGGCGGGCTCCTCCCAGACCGGTATGAGCTGAAACCCGGTCAGGCCCGCTGCTTCAATCTGTTCGGCCACCCGGTCGGTGACAAAAAGCGATGCCCCGAGGCCAGCCAACTGGAAGGCGTGCTTCCCGAGGATTCGCAAGGGGTGAAGGGCGAGCTTCCCGTGTCCAGCGAGCACACCGTTGACCGTTCGCCTCAACTCTGAGCGGGACTCATCGACCGCGCCCTCGAGCCGGGTGAGGCAGTTGAAGACGTAGAAGTCACCATCCGCCGATTGGAGGGGGAGGAACTCGCCATGGGGGGCGAGCAGATCCCAGAGCGCCTCCATGGCACGCCGGGTGAAGACGGACCTGCCGCTGGGGCAGGCTGGAAAGTCGGAGCGCTGCAGCCGCTTGCTCCGGGCGTCGCTTCGATCGAGCTGCACGCGAACCGGTTGCCAGCGATCCGCCAGCGGATCGGCCCTGTTCAGGTTCCAGACCGGAGCCAGGTTCGGTTCTACGAGTCTGAGCGCCATGTAGCGCTCAGGATCTGGGCGGAGCTTATAGATCTGCATGGGTGGCCATCCTTCTTCGGGTCATCGGCTCCAGCGCATCTCCCACTGGGCACGGGGCTCCGTGCAGCCCAGGGCGGTGAGGGTCTGGTGGAGGGGGCTTCCCTCGGGCTCATTGACCAGGCTCACCGGCAGGCCGGGAAAGCGGTGGGCGAGAGTCTGAACGAGAGTCTCCGTCGCGGCCCGATCGCCAGTACCATCCAGGATGCGCACCCGGTCGGCCGCGTGTTGGTAAATCAGGTAGCCCGTCGGCGCATGCTCAGGCCCCACCACCAGCGCCTGGGCCGAGTCGGGCATGGAGACCCGCAGCGACTCCGGCTCTCGCTGCCAGACGGGCGGGTGGTCGCCGTGAAGCTGACCGCTGTAGGGAAGCACCTGGGAAGGGCAGACCTCGCGGACGCCGGGTTGGGCCACGGGTCGCGGGAGGGTGCCCTGCAGGATCGAGAGACGCCGGGTCACCCGGAACCCTGCCCGGGCGTAAACCTTCTGTGCCCAGTTCTCCACCAGGACCTCCAGCTGGACCGTGCGCAGACCCGTCTGGCGGGCCAGCTCGACATGGTCATGAAACAGCTGGTAGGCGAGTCCCTTCCCGCGGTAGTCCGGGGCGATGCCAAATCCGCCGATCCACCCGCGATCCTCCCGTACCCCGAGGAAGGAGAAACCGGCTGGGCGGTCGCCATCCATGAGGAGCAGGGAGCGGGTCAGGTCAAAGCTGCCGGCCTGCATCCACTGTGCGAACTGCTCCTCTGTGAAGTGGATCGGGGTGAAGTAGCCGGTGTAACCCAGGTTCCAGGCATGGGTCAGGGCTGTGACGGAGAGTTCATTGCCACGGCGCAGTTCCAATGGGTGTCGCTCCTTCGATAGAAAGTTCAGTAGTTAATGTTCGGGTTGGTTGGCTCCTTCCCCTTCCGGGTGATTCACCAACTTTCGGGGCAAGCTATGGTGGAGTTCGCCAGGAGAGGAAGCGACCACGTGGAGGTTCTGCGCAATCTTTACCGCCGCCGAACGCGGACGGTCCTGACCGTGCTGGGGATAGCCGTCGGCATATTCGCCTTTACGGTCATGGGAGCCATGGCGGAGAAGTTCAACCGGATCATTCAGGGGGGGGAGGCCTACTTTGCCCGCCGCATTGCCGTGCACTCGACCGGTGGGTTGCTGCGCCTGAACCTGCTGCGGCCCGTCGATATCGCAACCATGCGGGCCACCCCCGGCATTCTGCATGTCGAAACACAGATTCTACTTCCACTAGATGAGACGTCTGGATTTGAGTTGGCGCCGCGCTTTTTGGTGGGAATTGACCTGCCAAACTTCGCCCGTGCCCAATTGCTGGGGGGCGACCAGGCCAGGCTCCGCCTACAGCGGGGCTCCTGGTGGAAGCCGGGAGAGGAGGGGGTGGTGGTCCTCGGCAGCGCTGTGGCCCGGAAGATGAAGCTGGACGTGGGGGGGACCCTGGAGGCCAGGGGGCGGCGTTTCCGGGTGATGGGCGTCCTCGCTGAAACCCTCTCCCTGCCCGATGGCTGGGCCCTGGTGCCGGAGCGGGAAGCCCGGGCGCTCATGCTCGAGAGCTCTCCCCTGCTGCGTGCCCTGGGATTGCCCGAGTTCTGGACCAACGCCTACGCCCTGATCGACCCCGCTCACGGCGACCGCCTGACCGACCAGCTGGCCAACAGCCTGCAGCGCGGCTACCTGCTCCACTCGCCGGAGCAGTTGGCGGAGGCGACCGAGCAGGCATCCACCTTGCTGAATACGGCGATCATGGGCTCGGGGGCGATCGCGGTAATCGTCGGGGCGCTCTCGGTGATCAACACCATGTTCGTGGCGGTGGGGGAGCGGACCCGGGAGATCGGTATAAAGAAGGCGATCGGCGCCAACCGCTGGGACATTGTGCGGGAGTTCCTTGGCGAGTCGGTCCTGATCGGGCTGCTGGGCGGCCTGCTTGGCCTTGCCCTCGGGGCCGGCCTCACCCTGGGCATGAACCACTGGGCGGCGGGGCAGGGAACCCCGGTCTTCCTCCTGACCCAGCGGCTGGTGGCGGTGGCGCTCACCTTCGCCATGCTGCTGGGCGGGCTGGCGGGCCTGGTCCCGGCCCTGCGCGCTGCCCGCATGGACCCGGTCCAATCGCTACGAGAGCTCTAGAGGGGGAGAGGCAGCATGCTAATGGAGGCCGTGGATCTGGTCAAGGTGTACCCCATGGGGGTCCGTGCGCTAGATGGAGCCAGCCTCGCAATTGGGCGGGGCGAGTTGGTGGGAATCATGGGCCGCTCGGGCAGCGGTAAGTCAACCCTTATGCAGATCCTGGGCTGCCTGGACCGGCCGACCGCAGGCAGGGTGCTCCTGGAGGGCTTCGACCTCTCCCGCCTGTCCGACCGGTTACTGCCTGCCCTGCGGCTCCGGAAGCTGGGCTTCGTCTTCCAGGCGCACAACCTGATCCCCGCCCTGACCGCCCTGGAGAACGTGGCGTTGCCCCTGCGCTACCTGCGCCTTGGGCCCGCCGAGCGGCTGGCACGGGCCCGGTCCATGTTGGCCATGGTCGGCCTGGAGGATCGGCTACACCACCTGCCCAGCCAGTTGTCCGGCGGTCAGCAGCAGCGGGTGGCGATTGCGCGGGCCCTGGTCAACAACCCAGCGCTGATCCTGGCAGACGAGCCAACAGGCGCCCTGGACACCCAGACCGCCCGGCAGTTGCTGACCCTCATGCGCCACCTGGTGGCGGAGCAGGGCCGGACCTTCGTGGTGGTCACCCACGACCCCGTAGTGGGCCAGGCCTGCGACCGGATCTATGAAATGGAGGATGGGCGGATCCACGCAAAGTAGGGAACCCTGGTCTGACCAGGGTTCCTTTTTCACGCTTTTACGACGGTTGACGTAACCATGGAGGAAAGGAGGTCATGCCCATGCGATATCTGCAGAAGATCATGGCAGCCCTGCTCCTCCTCGTCCTCACTGGGGCGCCAGCCCTCTCCCCGGCGGCGGCCCAGGGGTCGCCCCCACCGCCGGTCCGAGTCGGGCCAGCCAGCCCAGGCAGTTGGTACGCTGGGGCCCTTCCCCCGCAGTACGACCCCACCAAGCCGGTCCTGGTCTTCGTGCACGGCAAAGGGGGCTCCGCCGCCAGTTGGTGGGGTGAGACCGTCTACCACGGCCCGAACGATATGTACGCCTATGCCTATGATGCTGGCTACCGCACGGCGTTTGTTGATCTCTACCCCGAGGGCGATATGTGGGTGAACGGCCACCTCCTGGCCCAGGTGCTGCCGGAGATCACCACCTACTACGCGGTGGACCGGGTGGTAGTGATCGCTCACTCCAAGGGCGGGGTGGATACGAACGCCGCCGCCACCTTCTACGGGGCGGCTCCGCTGATCGACCGGGTGATCACCCTGGGCTCGCCCCACCACGGGACACCGGTGGCGGATCTGGCCTACTCCGCCTGGACCTGGTGGCTTGCGGCGCTCCTGGGGCAGCAGACAGACGCCACCTATGTCATGCAGACAGGCTATATGGCCTGGTTTCGCGCCGTGGCCGATTCCGAGCCAGATCCGGTCCCGTTCCACACCGTGGGCGGTCGGCGGTGCGGGCCGTTCCTGACAGCGCTCTGGTGGAGTTGCCTCTACCTGGCCGGGGAGGATGACGGCCTGGTGCCGCTCGCCTCCGCTCGCAAGCCGGGGGGCCGGGTCCTGGTGGAGAGCCGGTGGGACCATGACGAGATCCGCATGGGCAGCCGGACCTGGGCGCCGATCGCCGGGCTGCTGGCGGGTGAGCTGGCAACGACCGATCCCGCTGCCGCCAGCCGTGGGGTGGATGCGCCTGGCCACCTGTTGCTGCGGGGCGGCGAGGTGAATGGGGTGGCGGAGGGGGAGCCCTTCCCCCTGGAGCGAGGGGTGCGTGGAGCCACCGTCACCTTCCTGGCGTCGAGCCCGGAGTTCAAAGCCACCCTTATCTCGCCAGATGGGGTCACGCACGCCGTCCCGATAACCGGGCAGGCCGATGAGTTCCTGCCCGGGGCCTGGGCCGGGAGCGTGGAGCTGAAACTGCCGGCCCCCGGCCAGTGGCGGCTGCAACTCAGCGCCCCGGAGCGGGCGGGCTACCTCATGGTGGCGAGCCTGGAGAGCGACCTGAAAGCCATCCTCCAGCCCGGCTCCGCCGTCGCCTCACCTGGCGAGAGCCTTCCAGTGGCGGTCCAGCTCTCGCAACAGCCATCCACCCTCCGGATCACGATCAATGGAGAGCCCGCCAACGGTCCCCGGGGCGCCGTCCAGTTACCGCGGGAACAGGGAGTCCAGAACCTGAGCGTCACAGTCACAGGCACCTTGCCCGACGGCAGCGCCTTCGAGCGAAGCCTGGTCTCCAGCGTTATGGCGGCGCCTGACGCACCTCCCGGAGAGAGTTCGCCAGAACCTGCCCCCCCTTGGTCCCGGTAGTCGGTCTCCCCGCCTACCGGGACCAAGCGATCCGGGTCGACCACCAGGAGAGCGTTCCGTAGTAGCCGAAGCGATCGGTTGGCTCCCCTAGCTCGGCGATCTGCCAGACCTCATCGGTCGCGAGTTCCAGACCCCAGAGGGCGCCCTCCTTGACGAAGAGCAGGTGTTTGCCATCGCCCGACCAGGCGGGAGCGTAGATCCCGCTACCAGCGGCCTGCAGCTGTCGCGCCCCAGAGCCGTCTGGCTTGACCAGCCAGAGGGTGCGGCTCCTGACCCACTCCTCAAGCTCGGCGTCGGAGTCGAAGGCGAACTGGCCGGGCCGCCGGGCTGCCCTCACGAAGGCGATCTGGCTGCCGTCAGGTGAGAGGGCAGGATCGAGGCTCACCTGATCATCCGGCTGGTCCATGGTCCGGCAGTCCCCCGTCTCCACTTCACAGACGGCGAGTGCCTTCTCGTCCCAGGTGGTCCGGCCGCCCCCTTGCACGAGGAGGAGCCGATTCCCCTCGGGCAGCGGGGCGAGCCAGCCCCGCTGGAGCAGGGTGATCGGCAGATCCACCAGCCTCTCCCGGGAGATGATCGCGCGCAGATGGAGGCCGTCGGCGGCGCAGGAGTTGCAGTGGGCCGGGCGGATCCAGACGAGGTGGCCCGTGCCGTCGGGCCACCACCCGGCCAGGTCGATCGCAGCACCCTCGGCCCGGTAGAGAAGGTTGGCAGGTTGCCCCTCACTGGCCAGGACACCGACCAGCGCATCGCTGCGGGCCTCGGGGTCGGTGAAGGGGAGCGTCTCAACCCAGGCGATCCGCTCGCCATCTGGCGACCAGGTCAGGTGACCGATCGGGCGGTCGGTGTGGGCGAGGAGCCGCGGCTCCCGATCCTTCCGGTTGGCGAGGTCCGGGAGCACCCAGATCCCTCCCGGCACGACCACCGCCAGCCCGCTGCCGCTCGGTGCCCAGGCGTAGCTGGTTGGCCAGTCGGGCACCACCGGCACCTCGCCAATCTCACCGGTGGTAGCGTCCAGCAGCATGATCCGGCTCGTCTCACCATCCACCTGGCGGAAGGCGAGCCAGCGGCCATCGGCTGACCAGGCGAGCGGCCCGGAGGGGTTGGCCCTGGCGATCTCCCGCTCACCCTGCTCGTCCAGCAGGATCAGCCGATCCTGTCGAATGAAGGCGAGCCGCCCCAGGCCGCGCATGCTGCTCGCTTCGGGCTGCTCAACGGGCGGTGCTGGTTCGGCTTCAACCGGCTCCGCCGGCTTCCCACCGGTACAGCCGACCAGGAGCAGCAGGAGCAAGGAAGTTGCAAGGAGCCTCATCCACCGAAGAGACATGAGGACCACCCTCCCGACCAAATCGTCACTAGTTAGACGATTCTGGGGTGGCCGCGGTTCTACACCAACCTCTCCAGCAGCTCGAAACGACGATTCTCCCGGAATGGAAGTGGGCCACCCGCCGCAGCAGGTGGCCCGATCGGTTTACAGCTCGTCCAGGGTGCCCAGGGTCCCCTGCATAATGTTCGGCACCTCGACCGCCGGGACTCCAGCGGTGCCAGCCGCTCCGGCCCCCGCTCCGGCCCCTGCGCCGTCCGCAGCGCTGGTCACCTGACCGAGGCCGGCGCCAGCGCCGCTGCCCAGGTTGCCCAGCATGTTGGCCGCCTGGGCCTCACGCTGCGCCATTTGCTGGAGCATTTGCTGGTTCTGGGACTCCTGCTGGGCCAACTGCTGCATGGCACCAGCGGCGCCGCCCCCAGCACCGGCGGCCGAAGCGCTCAACTGGCTGGCCAATTGCCCCTCACGCCGGGCCATTTGCTGGAGGATCTGCTGGTTCTGGCTCTCCTGCGAGGCTGCCTGTCCGAAACCCGCGGGTCCGTTCGTGGTGGTCATCCTGTGAAGGCCTCCCTTGTCTAGCGTGGCGGATCGCTTCTAGCTTTTCCGAAGCGGCCCGACCACCATCCACACGAGAGCCTAGATCCGACCGAAAACCAGCAGGCCGATGATGAACGTAAGCGTGGAAGCCAGTGCGATCAGCCCCTCGGCCCTGGCGATCGACTTGCTGGCCATGCGGCTGACATACCAGTTCAGGGCGCTGTGCACCGGGGCGGTCAGCAGGGCCAGCCAGGGGTTGAAGGCGACCAGAAGGGTATTGCCCATGTGCAGGAGGCTGGCGAAGAGCCGTTCCACGGCGCCCCAGGCGTTCGGACTCTCCGAGAGCATGCCCCGCTCCTTCATGATCGCCAACCCCTGCCGGGTCTTCTCGTCGTCCCGCTTGATCATGAGGCCGATCACCAGCGCCTGCTGCATGGTGAAGAGCACCTCGATCATCGCCCAGCCAAAGCCGAGGGAGAGGGCCGTTGCGAACTCCCTGCCAGCCACCGCCAGGGCCACCACCCGCATGCCCTCCTCCAGCGGGCCGGAGGAGAGGACGATCGCCCGCTCCCGGTTCGCCTCGGAGAGCTGCCGCGTCGCCAGCGCTACCGGCCCCCGCAGCGCCAGGGCGACCAGCCAGCCCAGGGCGCCCAGGCCGACAGCGCCCCAACTCAGGTCCACGCCCGCATAGCAGATCCCCGCCCAGATTCCCAGCCCGACCAGAAGCAGGAACGGAGCCGAGAACAGGTAGATCCGGGAGATGCGCTCACGCTGTTCTGCTGTATACATCGTTCTTTTTCGCTCCTTCAATCGAATGATGACATGCCTAGCATACGTCATCCCCCCAGACGCAACATGTACCCGCCAGGTACATTGGCGGGTACATTCTCGGCGGCGGTATGGGTACACCCTACCGATTGAGCAGGTGGGCGACCGTAGCGGGAATCTCCATGAGATGATGCACCACCGCATCGGGCGTGCAATCCGCCAACTCCACCGGCGGGTGCTGGTGCCAGCGGCGGTCCCGGTCCAGCCGGGCCTTGAGCCAACCGGGGAAGAGGGCGGGCCGCTCCCAGGTCGGCGTGTCCAAAAAGCCGGCCGGCGGTTCGGTGTAGCTGGGAGCGCCGGGCTGGACCACATAGATCGCCAGCCACCCCGCTCGCTTTGCCCCGGCGATATCGTGCGGCAGCACATCGCCGACGTGAATGCAGGGCGAGCCGTAGGCCTCCGCGGCGGCGAAGATCCCCCGCTCTGGCTTGCCGGCGCCGACCGCATCTGGCGTGATCAGGGCGGTGAAGTGCTCCAGCAGACCGATCTTGCGGAGGACGGGCTCCTGGTAGGAGCGGAAGCCATTGGTGATCGAGACCAGGGTGTGGCCGGCTCCCTCCAGCGCCTTCAGGCAGGCGAGCGAGCCGGGGTAGGCGTAGACCAGCCCCTCGACCTGGCAGTACTCCTCCACCAGGGCGGCGACATTGAACCGCTCGCGGCGGCCAAAGCGGGCGGCGACCAGGTTGACAATCCCGTCCCAATCGTGGGCGCCGGTGATATCGCCAGCCTCCATACGCCGGAAATGCTCGCGAATGATCGGCTCCAGCGCGGCCTTCTCCGGGTCCGGGTCGCCAGCGGGCACATAGGGCGCCAGCTCCCGGCGAATATGGCCAAAGACACCTTGCGGACTGCCCATGTAGAACGGATTACGCTGCAGGACGCCATCGAGATCAAAGGAGATCAGAGCCACGCCGCGTTCACCTCAGCCAAACCATTCGCTTCGTGCCGCGGAGATTCCTGGTACGATACTGCCGAACGATTCACGGGGAGGGATGGGCATTCTCTCTACCGAACTCTTACCCGTTACCCTACGTGAAGGATGGTGGACCGGTTGTCCCTGAACGAGGAGCGCCTGCTCAAAGGCCTGACCGAGAGCCAGGCACAGGCGGTCACCTACGGCGACGGCCCCCTGCTGGTGGTGGCCGGGCCGGGCAGCGGCAAGACCACCGTCATTGTCCGGCGGGTCGCCTACCTGACCCGAGTGCGGGGGGTGGACCCCGCCGCCCTGCTGGTGGTCACCTTCGCCAAGGCCGCCGCCGACTCCATGAAAATCCGGGCCGCCCAGGTGGCTGGCCCCATGGTCGCCTCACGGGCCACCTTTGGGACCTTCCACGGTCTGGCCTATCGGATCCTCCGCCACGCCGATCCCAGCCGCCGGCTGCGCATCCTCGAAGAGGATAAGCAGTTCCAGTTAATCCGGCAGATCATGCGGGAGATCGGTCTCAATACGGATGATGAAACCGTGCAGGATGCCGTGACCGAGATCAGCCGCATGCGCGCATCCACCAGCGACCCGAAGAGCTTCAAGCCGCACGGCCTGACGACCACCGACTTCCGGCAGCTCTGGAACTCCTACTGCCTGGCGAAGGAGCGGCACGGGGTCCTCGACTTCGACGACCTGCTCCACCAGGCGCTGGAGGCGTTGCAGAGCCAGCCCGACCTGCTGGCCGGCTACCGTGCTCGCTACCAGCATATTTTGGTGGATGAGTTCCAGGACACGAACGCTGTTCAATGGATGATGGTCCGGCTGCTGGCCGAGCCCCGCAAGAACCTCTGCGTCGTGGGCGATGATGACCAGGCGATCTACGGCTGGCGGGGCGCCTCCCCCAGCTTTCTGCTCACCTTCCCGAAGATCTACCCCGGCGCCTTTCGGGTGACGCTCGACCTGAACCACCGCTGCCCCCCGCCGGTCGTGGAGGCGGCCAACCGGCTCGCTGCCCAGAACCAGAACCGCTTCGGCAAGGTGATCCGCGCCGCCGCCGGGCGGGCGGGGGCACCGATCGAGTTGCTCAGCCCCGCCGACAGCCTGCAGGAGGCGGAGTTGGTGGTCGGGCTGATCAAGGGCGCCAGGGTGCCGCTGACCGACTGGGCGGTGATCTACCGGACCAACCAGCAGGCCCACGCGATCGCCCAGGTCATGACCCGGGAGGGGATCCCCTACCGGCCGCTGGGCGGGCTGCCCAACCTCTACCGGCGCTGGCCGGTCCAGGACCTGCTGGCCTATCTGCGGGCGGCGACCGGGGATCCGTTTGCGATCGAGCCGGTGCTGAACCGGCCCACCCGGTACGTCTCCAAGGCGGTGGTCCAGGAGGCGAGGCGGATCGCCGAAGCCCGTGGCTGCGACCTGCTGACTGCGATCCCGCTGACCGGCCTGCTCCGCTCCTGGCAGTTGCGCCCCCTGGAGGAGCTGCAGGATCATCTGCGGGCGCTCCGGCTCATGACCGCGCCAGATGCCCTTGGCTACGCCCGCTCGATCATCGGGTATGATGATTACATTCGGGAGTACAGCGCCAAGGAGGGCGGCTCGGCGGACGAGATGCTCGGCCTGCTCGCCGAGGTGGAGCGGACCAGCCCCCGGCTCATGCTGACCGCCTTCCTCGCCCAGGTGGACTCCTTCTCCAGCCAGGCCAGCCAGCGGGTGCCCGAGGGGGAGGATGCGGTCACCCTGGTCACCTGCCACAAGGCGAAGGGGCTGGAGTTCAAGCGGGTCGTGGTGGTAGGGGCGATCGACAAGCTGCTGCCCCACCGGGGGAGCGACGACCTGGAGGAGGAGCGGCGGCTCATGTACGTGGCCATGACCCGGGCCGGGGAGCGGCTCTGGCTGAGCGCCCCTCGTGCATACGAAGGCCGGGAGGCCCAGCCCTCGCCCTTCATTGAGGAGGCGCTGGGGCACGGGGTGCTGGCGGCGGACTGAGACAGAATAGCAACCCGGTTCTGCCCAGGCAGAGCCGGGTTTTTTGTGGTACGCCTCGCAGTTTACGTAACTAGGGAGTTCAAGTCTCCCCTGTCCCCAAGCTCGTAGACGGGGACAGTAGCCTAAGAACAGTCCGCATGCCGGGAGGCGCGGATGGCAGGGTGTCCCGGGTGA